>Ga0066256_1001502_pt1 | contig 31774 bp, 32 predicted proteins | sample ThiBio_1000_biof_FD_87107 | JGI IMG/M metagenome (GOLD analysis project Ga0066256, IMG submission 87107) | Wastewater bioreactor microbial communities from Cape Town, South Africa - Thiocy_expt_1000_biof (version 2) | ecosystem: Engineered > Bioreactor > Thiocyanate-remediating >... | reverse complement strand
CCATTGCCGCCTGGCGCGCGGGGTTCTGGCCCTGGGCGGCGGTCAGGATCTGGCCCATGATGACCTCGTCAACCTCCTTCGGGTCGACGCCGGCGCGGGCGAGCGCCTCGCGGATGGCGGTCGCGCCCAGCACGTGGGCGGGGGTGTCGGCGAAGGCGCCGTTGAAGGAGCCGACGGGCGTGCGGGCCGCGGCGGCGATGACGATGGACTGGGCCATGAATGTCTCCCGGAATGGGCGTATGTGCGTGGAATAGGTCCGTTCTTGCCCGTTCCGGGACCCGAGTCAAACTAGAATTGCGGCACTGCGGCAAAATCGGCCGCCCCGCGAGGCCCGGCGCGTCCGGCGATGCTGCGCTGCCGCTGCCGCGCTGCACAAAGGGCTTTCTTTTCGCCGGCCAATGGGCATATCCTTCGCTCGGCCGTTGGGGAGCGGCCCGCCGCGCCAGACGGCCGCTGCGCAGTTCCGGGAGGTAGGAATGCCCGCAAAGGACGATCCGGTGGTGATCAAGAAGTACGCCAACCGGCGCCTCTACAACACCGGCACCTCGACCTATGTGACGCTCGAAGACTTGGCCGAGATGGTCAAGAAGGGCGAGGAGTTCACCGTCCAGGACGCCAAGTCGGGCGAGGACATCACCCATCCGGTGCTGACGCAGATCATCTTCGAGCTGGAGAACAAGGAGGGGCAGAACATGCTGCCGATCTCCTTCCTGCGCCAGCTCATCTCCTTCTACGGCGACCAGATGCAGATGATCGTGCCGAGCTTCCTCGAGCAGTCGATGATGGCCTTCGCCAAGGAACAAGAACGCTTCCGCGAGCAGATGAAGTCGGCCTTCGGCAAGAGCCCGATGGACATGATGTCGATGTCGGCGCCGATGAAGGCGCTGGAGGAGCAGACGCGCCGCAACATGGAGATGTTCCAGAACGCGATGCGCATGTTCACGCCCTTCCCGCAGGCCGGCCAGGCCGGCGCCGCGACCGAGCCGCGGGCGAAGGAGCCGGAGGCGAAGGAAGGCCAGGACGAGCTCAAGGAAATGCGCGACCAGATCGCCGCCATGCAGCGGCGCATCGATTCCATGGGACGCGGCTGAAGCGCTGTCGGCCAGGCCGGCGCTTCCCCAAGCTAGCCGAAATTGACGTCTCGGGAGGCGGTGCGCAGCGACACCGTGAAGCCCGCCATCACGTCGACCAGCGCGATCACCATCAGCACGAAGAACAGCGAGGTGGCCGCGCCGCGCACCAGCAGGAACTCCACCAGGAACAGCACGAAGACGACCAGCGACAGCATGTGGTCGACGATCGAGGCGGTCGAGGTGGAGGTCGACTTGAGGATTTCGGCGAACAGGAAGACGAGCGCGATCACCACCATCAGGTCGGCCAGCGTCATCGACCAGACGCCGCCGGAGATCATGGAGACGTCGAAGAGCTGCTTCGGCCAGGGATCGGCGCCGCCGAACAGGCCGGCGATGCCGGCATTGTAGAGCAGGAAGGAAATGATCGTCAGCGGGATGCGGCTGAGCATCGGCCTCTCCGGGGTTGGTCGGCGCCGATCTAGACCCCGCCGGAAAAAGCCGTCAAGGCGCGCCGGCGGGGCGCAAAAAGAAAGGACCGGCGCGAGGCCGGTCCCGAACGTTCATGCCGGACAGCGGAAGGCTCAGCCTTCCTTCGGCTCCAGCACCTGACGGCCGCGATACATGCCGGTCTTCAGGTCGATGTGATGCGGACGGCGCATCTCGCCGGAGTTCTTGTCCTCGACATAGGTCGGCGCCTTCAGCGCATCGGCGGAACGGCGCATGCCGCGCTTCGACGGCGAGGTCTTTCGTTTCGGTACAGCCACGGGTTCTGCTCCACTGTCAAAAGGCCCGCGTCCCCGGAGGGGGCATGACGAGCCGGAATCCCTGAAAGTCGCGTGCCTATACACGCAAGGTGGGCGTTTGGCCAGCGGCGGGAGGGGAAAAAAGTGAGGCAGTCGGCAGTCGGCAGTCGGCAGTCGGAAAACCGCGGGGATGTCCGGGCGCAGAACGCGAGCGCAGGGCTTGCATGTCCGGCGTCTGTGGAGTGCCTTTCCGACTGCCGACTGCCGACTGCCGACTGCCGACTGCCGACTGCCGACTGCCGACTGCCGACTGCCGACTGCCGACTGCCGACTGCCGACTGCCGACTGCCGACTGCCGCTTATTCCAGACAATCCACATATCCCCCCGCCTTCTCCGCCCGGGCCTGGACGGTGACGGCGAGGCGGGAGAGGCCGGGGGAGGGGCGCGCGGGGTTGCGGCCGGTCGGGTCGGGCAGGGTGACGGCAAGAAGCGCGGCCTGGCGGGGCGTGAGGTCGCGCGCGCGGCGGCCGAAATAGTGGCGGGCGGCGGCCTCGATGCCGTAGATGCCCGGCCCCCATTCGGCGATGTTCAGGTAGATCTCCATGATGCGCCGCTTGGACAGGACGAGGTCGAAATAGACGGCCAGCGGCAGCTCCAGCGCCTTGCGGATGTAGGAGCGGCCGAGCCAGAGATAGAGGTTCTTGACCGTCTGCATGGTGATGGTGGAGGCGCCGCGCGGGCTGACGCCGGAGAGCGCGTCGTCGATGACGCCGCTCATCTCGCCCCAGTCGATGCCGCTGTGGAAGCAGAACTGGCCGTCCTCCGACATGGTGACGGCGCGGGTGACGTTGGGGCTGATCTCGCCGAGCGGCGTCCAGCGGCGGTCGTAGCCCTGAAGCGTGACGAGGTCGACGGCCATCGGCACGGAGACCGGCCGCACGCCGGGAACGGCGTAGAGCAGCGTCAGCGCGAAGGGCAGGGCCGCGACCACCACGGCGGCGATCGCCAGCCGGCGCAGCCAGACGGCGGCCCTGCCGCGCGGCGCGCGGCCGCCGCGCGACCGGGCGGGCCGGCTGTCCGACGGGACGATCTCTTCGCGAACCATGCCTTCCTCGTTCCGCCGACCGCAATACAGAGGCGGCCGCCGCGGCGCAATGCGGCATGTCGGGGGCGGCGTCTCGGCGCGGCTTGACCGCGAGTGCCGATCCGGGGCATCGCTGCGCGCATGTTCGGGGCGGATCAGGAAGGTTTCGAGGCGGCGCTCGCGGCGCGGGCGCAGCAGGTGGAGCGGCGGCTCGCGGCGCTGCTCGACGCGCGGCCGCTGGCCGGCGAGATCGCCCGGCCGGCGCGGCTGGTCGCGGCGATGCGGCACGTCGCGCTCAACGGGGGGAAAAGGCTGCGGCCGTTCCTGGTGATGGAGAGCGCCGCACTCGCCGGCGGCGACGCGGCGGCCGCACTCGACGCGGCGGCCGCACTCGAATGCGTGCACTGCTACTCGCTCATCCACGACGACCTGCCGGCGATGGACGACGACGACCTGCGCCGCGGCCAGCCGACCGTGCACCGCGCCTTCGACGAGGCGACCGCGATCCTGGCCGGCGACAGCCTGCTGACGATGGCCTTCGACGTGCTCGCCGGCTGCGAGCTCGACGCGAACCGCAGGATCGAGCTGGTGGCGGGGCTGGCGCGGGCGGCCGGCGTCGGCGGCATGGCGGGCGGTCAGGCGCTCGACCTGGAGGCCGAGCGGGCGCGGCCGGACGAGGCCGGCATCATCGCGCTGCAGGCGATGAAGACCGGCGCGCTGATCCGCCATGCCTGCGAGGCGGGCGCGATCGTGGCCGGCGCGCCGGCCGACGAGCGGGCGCGGCTCGCCGAGTTCGGCTCGGCGATCGGGCTCGCCTTCCAGCTCGCCGACGACCTGCTCGACCTGACGGGAAGCGCGGAAGCCGTCGGCAAGGCGACCGGCAAGGACGCGGCCGCCGGCAAGGCGACGCTCGTCGCCCTCAACGGCATCGACTGGACGCGCCGGCAGCTCGCTGGCCTGGTGGCACAGGCCGAGGAACTGCTGGAGCCGTGGGGCGAACGCGCCGCGCTGCTGCGCGAGGCCGCGCGCTTCGTGGCGAACCGCCGCTCCTGAAGGCGTTTGGCGCCTCCCGCAGCGTTAAGTGCGCCTTAATCGGAATGGTCGATCTTGAACGACGCTTAGGGTTCAGGGTAACGCGTTCATGTCGTCCGTCATCACGCGCGCGTATCTGCGCAGCAGGCTGCTGTTCATCCTCGCCGGCTTCATCGTGGCGGTGAGCGCGGGCAGCGGCTTCATCCTCTGGCAGGCCCAGCTCTCCAAGACCAGCGTGCGCTACGCCTCGCTGATCCGCTACGTCGCGGACGCGACGGCCGACGTCATCTACGACACGCTGCGCGTCGACAATACCCGCGTGCTGGCACTGGAGAGCTCGCTCAGCGGAGCCGGCGTGGACCAGGCGGCCGGCACGGCGTCGTCCGAGGGCGTGCGCAAGGAGCTGCACGAGGCGATCGCGCGGCTGGAGAAGGGCTACGAGGCGCTGCGCGTCTCGGCCGGCGACGACACGACCGGCATGGGCGAGAGCAAGGCCATCTCGGTCAGCCATGGCGAGCTGGTGGAGGGCGCCGGCAACGACATGCTGGCCAGCCTCGCCGGGCTCAAGATGCCGGCCTCGGTGCGCGGCGCGTGGGAAGGCGACGGCAACGGCGGCCTGCGCGAGGACATCAAGCAGGTGCTGACCCACGCCAACCGGCTCGACATCTTCAGCGACTTCTCGCAGCCGGCGGCGCAGCGCGTGTTCGCGCAGATCCGCACGCTTTCCAACGACCGCGTGCTGCCCAACCTGTCGCGCATCCTCGACCAGATGGACGACACCGCGCTGCACGACTACGGCCGGCTGCAATATGCGCTCGGGCTGGTGGCGCTGACCATCATGGTGGCCGGCGCGCTCGTCGGCTTCCGCGTGTTCGAGCCGATGATGCGCAAGATCCACGACGCGCATGAGAGCCTGCGCGAGGCGCGCGACTCGGTCGAGGCGCAGAAGGTGCGGGCGGAGGCCGCCGACCGCGCCAAGTCCGAGTTCCTCGCCAACATGAGCCACGAGATCCGCACGCCGATGAACGGCGTGCTCGGCATGGCCGAGCTGCTGGCGCGCACCGAGCTCGACCACCGGCAGTCGATGTTCGTCGACGTGATCGTGAAGTCGGGCAACGCGCTGCTGACCATCATCAACGACATCCTCGACTTCTCCAAGATCGACGCTGGCCAGCTCGTGCTCGACAACGCGCCGTTCCAGTTCGCCGAGGCGATCGAGGACGTCGCGACGCTGGTCTCGACGCGGGTGGCGGAGAAGGACCTGGAGCTGATCGTGCGCGTCGACCCGACCCTGCCGCTGTCGGTGGTGGGCGACGTCGGCCGTTTCCGGCAGGTGGCGACCAACCTGGTCGGCAACGCGGTGAAGTTCACCGAGCGCGGCCACGTCCTGATCGACGTCAGCGGCGCGGTGCGCGACGAGGTGCTGGAGGTGGTTGTGCGGGTGGAGGACACCGGCATCGGCATCCCGGCCGAGAAGCTGAGGGCGGTGTTCGAGAAGTTCGCGCAGGTCGATTCATCCTCGACGCGCCGCCACGAGGGCACCGGGCTGGGGCTCGCGATCGCCTCGCGGCTGGTCGAGATGATGGGCGGCGAGATGGGCGTCGAGAGCGAGTTCGGCCGCGGCTCGACCTTCTGGTTCAGCGCCCGGCTGCCGGTCGACGAGGGGGCAGAGCGGGTGCGGCCCGTGCCGGTCGACGTCACCGGCGCGCGCATCCTCGCCATCGACGACAACCCGATCAACCGCCAGATCCTGACCGAGCAGCTCCGCAACTGGGGCTTCGACTGCGCCGCCACCGAGAGCGGCCTGCTGGGGCTGGCCTTCCTCGAACGCGCGGCCGAGCTGGGCGCCACGGTGGACTGCATCATCCTCGACTACCAGATGCCGGACCTGAACGGCGAGGAGGTGGCGCGCCGCATCCGCCTCAACCCGGGCACGGCCGACGTGCCGATCGTGCTGCTCACCTCGGTCGACCAGATCGAGACCTCGCGCATGGCGGTCGAGTGCGGCATCAGCGCCCAGTTGAACAAGCCGGCGCGGTCGTCGGCGCTGCTGGAGACGGTGGTGTCGGTGCTGCAGATGTCGCATGCGCAGCGGCGCAGGCGCTCGGGCGACGAGCCGTCGATCGCCAGCGTCACGCCGATCCGCAAGCCGGCGGCGCCGCAGCCGGAGCAGCGGATCCCTGCCGCCGCCGCGCAGCGCGGGCCGGGCATGGTCGACGTGCTGGTGGCCGAGGACAACGAGGTCAACCAGCTCGTCTTCAGCCAGATCCTCGACGGGCTCGGCGTCTCCTACCGCATCGCCTCCAACGGCCGCACGGCGGTCGAGCTGCACCGGACGGTGAAGCCGCGCGTCATCCTGATGGACGTGTCGATGCCGGAGATGAGCGGGCTCGACGCGACGCGGGCGATCCGCGAGCGCGAGAAGGATTCGGGCGTGCGCACGCCGATCATCGGCGTGACCGCCCACGCGCTCAAGGGCGACAAGGAGCGCTGCCTGGAAGCCGGCATGGACGACTACCTGTCCAAGCCCGTCTCGCCCAACAAGCTCCAGCAGAAGCTGGAGAACTGGATGGGCGCCGAGGCCGCGACCTTCGCGCAGACGGCCTGAGCGGCGTCGAGCCATCCGTTCCGATGGATAGGGCTTGGCCCGGCGGGGCGAAAGCCGGCCGGTTCCCGATCCGACCTCTGTCCCTCGCCCAGCCAGGCGAAACAGAACCATTTCACTCCTGCCGCGCCCCGATTAACGTTGGCCGCCCCGACGGGACACACGGGAGGAGACAGTGGCCGAGCTTCGCATTGCGCTGGTCGGTGCCGGCGTCATCGGCCTGACCCACATCGACACGCTCGAGCGCATGGACGGCTTTCGCCTGGCCGGCATCGTGGATCCGGGACCTCGCGCGCCGGAGATCGCCGCCTCGAACGAGGTGCCGCTTTTCGCCGGCGTGCCGGAACTCATCGCTGCCGGGGCGGCGGATGGCGTGATCGTGGCGACCCCCAACGAACTCCATGTACCCATTGCCACCCAGCTTCTCGGCGCCGGATTGCCGGTCCTCCTGGAAAAGCCGCCCCGCACGACGACGGCCGGCGCGGCGATGCAGCCGCCGGCCGCCGACCGCGCCCGCGTCCGGCGGCGGCTGGGCCTTCACCGCCGCCACAACCCGATCATCCGGGCGGCCACGGCCGCTATAGCAGACGGTGTGCTCGGCCGCTTCCTCATGGCCTCCGTCTGTTGCTCGCTCTACAAGGACGACGCCTATTTCGACAGCGCATGGCGCACCCGCCCGGGATCCGGCGGGCCGCTGCTCATCAATCTCATCCACGAGATCGATTTGATGCGGCATTTCTTCGGGGATGTCGCGTCGGTGAGCGCGATCGGCACCAACGCCATACGGGGCCTCGCGGTCGAGGATACGGCCGCGGTGATATTGCGCTTCGCGGATGGCGGGATGGCGACCCTTGCCATATCCGACACGGCCGTCGGCCCCTGGGCATGGGATATTTCCGCCGGGGAGAACCTCGCCCGGTTTCCGGCACATCCGGTTCAGTCGCACCTGTTGACCGGAACGGAGGGAGGGTTGAGCCTGCCCGACCTCACCTACTGGTCCCATCGGGGCGTCAGGGACTGGCAGCTCGAGCTCGACAGGACGACCCTGCCGATACTGCCCGAGGACTGCTACGTCGCGCAGATCCGGCATTTCGGCGAGGTGATCGCCGGCGAAGCGGCACCTCTGGTGACGGGGCGGGACGGGGCCAAGAACCTCGCCACGATCGATGCCATAAGGCGTGCGGCCGAAAGCCGGCGGGAAATGCCGGTCGAGGACATCGAGGCGGCGGTGCAGGCGGCACTGTCGGCCGCCACGTCACGTTGAAGCGCGACGCGGCGAAACCCGCATTCCGGCCTACTCGGCGGCCTTGCGCCGACCGTAGCGGGTCTCGATGTATTCGGCGACCATCTTCTGGAAGTCGGCGGCGATGCCGGGGCCGCGCAGGGTCGCGGCCTTGCGGCCGTCGATGAAGACGGGGGCGGCCGGCATCTCGCCGGTGCCGGGCAGCGAGATGCCGATGTCGGCATGCTTCGATTCGCCCGGGCCGTTGACGATGCAGCCCATGACGGCGACCTTGAGATCCTCGACGCCGGGATACTGCTCGCGCCACACCGGCATGTTGCGCCTGAGATCGCCCTCGATGGTCTGGGCGAGCTCCTGGAAGACGGTGGAGGTGGTGCGGCCGCAGCCGGGACAGGCGGCGACCACAGGCAGGAACTGGCGGAAGCCCATCGTCTGCAGCAGCTCCTGCGCGACGACCACCTCGCGGGTGCGGTCGCCGCCGGGCTCCGGCGTGAGCGAGACGCGGATGGTGTCGCCGATGCCCTGCTGCAGCAGGATGCCCATCGCGGCCGACGAGGCGACGATGCCCTTGGAGCCCATGCCGGCCTCGGTGAGGCCGAGATGCAGTGCATGGTCGGAGCGCTTCGCGAGCTCGGCGTAGACCGCGATCAGGTCCTGCACGCGGCTGACCTTGGCCGACAGGATGATACGCTTGCGCGGCAGGCCGATCTCCTCGGCCATCTGCGCCGACAGGATCGCCGACTGGACGATCGCCTCGCGGGTGACGTCGTCGGCCGTCAGCGGGAAGCCCGCCTTCTGGTTCTCGTCCATCAGCCGCGTCAGCAGCTCCTGGTCGAGCGAGCCCCAGCGGGCGCGGTTGCGCGCCGGCTTGTCGTGGCGGATGGCGCTCTCGACGTTCTCTGCGAGCTGGCGGTCGCGCTTGTCGCGGAAGCCGACATTGCCGGGGTTGATGCGGTATTTCGCCAGCGCCTCGGCGCAGGCCGGATGGTCGGCGAGCAGCTTGTGGCCGATATAGTGGAAGTCGCCGATCAGCGGCACGTTCATGCCGAGCCGGGCCAGCCGGTCGCGGATCTTCGGCACGGCGGCCGCGCTCTCGTCGCGGTCGACGGTGACGCGGACGATCTCGGAGCCGGCCCGGTAGAGCGCCGCGACCTGCGCAACGGTGGCGTCGACGTCGGCCGTGTCGGTGTTGGTCATCGACTGGACCACGACCGGCGCGCCGCCGCCCACCATCACGCCGCCGACATTGACGCCCACCGAGGCGCGGCGGGCGAGCGGCTGGGAGAGATATCCGGTCATGCCGGCGCTCCTGAACGGGAATTGCGGTCCTGACGTGGCGAAGAGCGGGGGGATTGTCAATGGCGCGGATGGCCACGGCAGTCGGGAAGATGAGCGAATAGCGAGTAGCGAGTAGCGAGTAGCGAATAGGGAGGCAGCTCCTTCCTACTCGCTATTCCCTATTCGCTACTCGCTCTGTTGCACTTTTGCCGCATTCGGCGGCAATGAAACGGGTCATTAACCATGGGGGACTGATATTGGACGGGAAGTCGCCCCATTTGCGGGCGATCGAACGGAACGCGCGGGCGCCGCACGCGTTGGTGCCCACGGAGGACGGGATGACCACTTTCAAAGTCGCAATTGCGGGCGCAGCGATCGCCCTGCTGGCGCTGTCGGGCTGCACCAGCCAGCGCTTCTCCTCGATCAACACGCCGCCTCCGAGCACGGTCGCGCAGCCGCTCGAGCCGGCGCCCGCCGGCACGGTGACGGCCGGGCAGCTTCCGCCGCCCGGCGCTCCCGGCGCCGCCCAGCCCGGCGCATTCCCGCCGCCGCCGACCGGCCCCGCCGCGCCGGCGCCGATGCAGGTGGCGGCCAACGCCGTCGACCTGACGCCGACCAGCATCGCCGGCGTGTGGAACGCCTCGGTCGCCGGCCAGGGCTGCAAGGTGGCGACGCCGCAGACCAAGTTCGGCCAGGGCTACCGCGCCGGCCCGCTGCACTGTCCGTCGCCGCTCGACGGGGTGAAGTCGTGGAACGTCGCCGGCAAGGAGCTCGCCCTCTACGACCAGGGCGGCGCGGTGCTGGCCAAGCTCTACTCGACCGGCGGCCAGCGCTTCGACGGCCAGACCGTCAGCGGCCTGCCGATCTCGCTCAGCCGCTGAGCCCGGCGATCCCGACCGGAGCTTTCCTCGCGCCCGTCCCGCGGACGGGCGCAGGCCGCGGAGCCGGCGTCCAGAGCGGTTCCGGTTTCACGAAACCAGTAGAACCGCTCTGTCTCCTTGTTTCAGCCGCATTTCCGAACGCAAAACCGCTTCGCACTTTTGCTGGAAATGCTCTATCCGGCTCCTGCCGTATTTCCAGCGGATTCCACGCATGTCCCTGCGCGATGGCCTGACCCCGCACGCTTCGCTGGAGCGGCGCTATGCCGATCTGGTCGAGAGCGGCCGGCTGGCGCGCGACCCCGGCCAGATCGTCGTGGCGCGGGCGCTGGACCGGCTGCTCGCCGACATCCGCGACAAGCGGATGGCCGCCAAGAAGAGCTCGCTCGGCTGGCTGTTCGCCCGGCGCGGCCGGCCCGAGCCGGTCAAGGGGCTCTACATCCACGGCGGCGTCGGCCGCGGCAAGACGATGCTCATGGACATGTTCTTCGAGCTCGTGCCGGCCGCGCGCAAGCGGCGCACCCATTTCAACGCCTTCATGGCCGACGTGCACGACCGCGTGCAGAAGCACCGCGAGGCGTTCCGCAAGGGCGAGACGAAGGAGAGCGATCCGGTGCCGCCGGTGGCGCGCGCGCTCGCGGCCGAGGCGTGGGTGCTGTGCTTCGACGAGTTCGCGGTGACCGACATCGCCGACGCGATGATCCTGTCGCGGCTGTTCACGGCATTGTTCGAGGAGGGCGTCGTGCTGGTCGCCACCTCCAACGTCGCGCCGGACGACCTCTACCGCGACGGGCTGAACCGCGGCCTGTTCGTGCCCTTCATCGCCATCCTCAAGCAGCATGCCGAGATCATCAACCTCGACAGCGACACAGACTACAGGATGCGCCGGCTGGCGCGCATGCCGGTCTACGTGACGCCGCTCGGCCCCGGCGCGCGGCGCACGATGGACGAGACCTGGGCGATGGTCGCCGACGGCAAGCAGGCCGGCCCGGCGGCGATCGCCGTCAAGGGGCGCAAGGTGGAGGTGCCGCTGGCGGCCGGCCGCGCGGCGCGCTTCGGCTTCGCGGACCTGTGCGAGAAGCCGCTGGCGGCGCGCGACTACCTGGCGATCGCCGACGACTACGACACGATCCTCGTCGACGACATCCCGGTCATGCAGGCCTCGCAGCGCAACGAGGCCAAGCGCTTCATCCTGCTCGTCGACACGCTCTACGACCGTCACCGCCGGCTGATCGCCAGCGCGGCGGCCGCGCCCGACGCGCTCTATGCGGGGACCACCGGCACCGAGGCCTTCGAGTTCGCCCGCGCCGCCTCGCGGCTGGTCGAGATGCAGTCGAAGGAATGGCTGGAAGGCTGGAAAGCCGGCCTAGAGTAGCGGCCCGACCACGGCGAAGGCGTTGAGCCAGATCCGGCGCGTCAGCGACCAGCCGGCGACGACGGCCGGATCGACCGGTGTGGAGGCCGCCAGATACTGCATCTGGCGGTCGCGGATCGCGCCCGCGAGCGCGGCGTCGGTGAACAGGATGTCGTTCTCGAAATTCAGGTCGAAGCTGCGGATGTCGAGGTTGGACGAGCCCATGAAGACGGTCCGCCCGTCGATCGTCAGCGTCTTGGAATGAAGCAGCCCGCCATTGTATTCGGCGATCCTGACGCCGGCGGCCATCAGCCTCGGATAGTAGGACCGGCTGGCGCGCGAGACGAAGCCGGAATCGTTGCGCGCCGGCAGGATCATCGTCACCGCGACGCCCGAGCGCGCCACCCCCATCAGCGCCTGGCAGAGCGTTTCGCCCGGCACGAAATAGGGCGTCGAGATCACCAGCTCGCGCTCGGCCTCGCAGACGAGCCGCGCGAAGAGCTGCGCCGTGACGTCGTGGTTGACGTTCGGCCCGGTGCCGACCGCCTGCGCCACGAAGCCCGGCGCCGGATCGCCGGGCGCTTCATCCGCGCATATGGCGGCGGCGCCGGGGCGGCAGGTGAGCCAGTCCTGCAGGAAGAGGAGCTGCATCTGGCGCACGACCGGCCCCTCGAAGCGCACCATGACGTCGACCCAGGGCGCGTATCTCGGCTTCACGCGGAAGGCCGCGTCGGCGCAGTTCTGGCTGCCGCAATGCAGGACGGCGTCGTCGATGACGGTGATCTTGCGGTGGTTGCGCAGGTCGAGCCGGCGCTGGAACAGCGTCACGAAGGGATTGCCGATCGGCAGGCAGGCCGAGGTCTCGACGCCCGCCTCGCGCAACCTCGCCCAGGTCTCGCTGCGGCGGAAGGCGTGCGAGCCGATGGCGTCGACCATAGCCCGGCAGCGGACGCCGCGGCGGGCGGCCCGCATCAGCGCCTCGGCGACGGCGCGGCCGGTCTCGTCGTCGAGCCAGATGTAGTAGAGCACGTCGATGCTGCGCTGCGCGGCTTCGAAGTCGGCGATCAGCCGCGCCCGCGCGCCCTCGGGGCTTTCGAGCAGCTCGCCGTGGTTGCCGGAGGTCGGGCCGAAGCCGTTGACGGAGGTGGCGAAGGCGCTGGCGCCGCCGTAGCGCGGGACATCGGGCGCCGCGCCGCTCGCCAGGACCAGCGGCCGGGTCTCGCGCAGCGCGGCGGCATGGGCCGCCTGCACGGGGCCGCGGAAATGCACCTCGCCGAAGAAGAAGTAGAGCACGAGGCCGAAGACCGGCACGGCCAGCAGCACGAGGATCCAGGCGACGCGGGTCGTCGGCAGCATGTCTGAGCGCGCCAGCACCCTGAGCGTGACCGCCGCGAAGGCGAGGATGTGGAGGAAGGAAAGCAGCGTGGCCATGCGGATCCCGAACGGTGGCGGGGTGAGATTGCCGCAAAACGCGGGCCGGAAACAGCCCACGCCAGCGCGCGACGGGATCGGCGGCAGACCGGCTCCGCAAAGCCCGGCCGGCCCCGCGAAAATTACCAAATCTCGACCGGCATAGTCCGGATTTTCTTACGTTTACGTAAGTCAGAATGAATACAAACGATTGAAAATATTGGGCTCCAAAGAATCAATTGAAAATTCACCACGGCGCGTCTATTGCAGCGGCGAAATCGGGTCGTTCCTTCCACCTGCCTCCAGCCGAAATCCGGCTGACACTCAAGGGAAATCTCTCGCCATGGCACGCAGCAAGATCGCTCTCATCGGCTCCGGCATGATCGGCGGCACTCTGGCCCACCTGATCGGCCTCAAGGAACTCGGCGACGTCGTGATGTTCGACATCGCGGAGGGGCTGCCGCAGGGCAAGTCGCTCGACATCGCCGAATCCTCGCCGGTGGAAGGTTTCGACGCGCGGCTCACCGGCGTCAACGAATATTCGGCGATCGAGGGCGCGGACGTCTGCATCGTGACGGCCGGCGTGCCGCGCAAGCCGGGCATGAGCCGCGACGACCTGCTCGGCATCAACCTTAAGGTGATGGAGCAGGTGGGCGCCGGCATCAAGAAGTATGCGCCGAAGGCCTTCGTGATCTGCATCACCAACCCGCTCGACGCGATGGTTTGGGCGCTGCAGAAGTTCTCCGGCCTGCCCAAGACGCATGTGGTCGGCATGGCCGGCGTGCTCGACTCGGCGCGCTTCCGCTACTTCCTCGCCGAGGAGTTCAAGGTGTCGGTCGAGGACGTGTCGGCGATGACGCTCGGCGGTCACGGCGACGACATGGTGCCGATGGTGCGCTACTCGACGGTGGCCGGCATCCCGCTGCCGGACTTGATCAAGATGGGCTGGACCACCAAGGAGAAGCTCGACGCGGTGGTGGAGCGCACCCGCAAGGGCGGCGGCGAGATCGTGGCGCTGTTGAAGAGCGGCTCTGCCTATTACGCGCCGGCCTCGTCGGCGATCGCCATGGCCGAGGCCTACTTGAAGGACAAGAAGCGCGTGCTGCCCTGCGCGGCGCACCTGTCGGGCCAGTACGGCGTCAAGAACACCTATGTCGGCGTGCCGGTGGTGATCGGCGCCGGCGGCGTCGAGCGCGTCATCGAGCTGGACTTCTCCAAGACCGAGCAGAAGATGTTCGACAAGTCGGTGGCGGCGGTCCAGACGCTGTGCGAGGCCTGCACCCAGATCGCCCCGAACCTCAAGAAGTAAGGGCGCCGGGCGCATGAACATCCACGAGTACCAGGCCAAGCAGATCCTCAAGGAATACGGCGCCCCGGTCGCGGCCGGCGTCGCCATCCTGTCGCCCGGCGAGGCGCAGGCCGCGGCCGCAAGCCTGCCGGGACCGCTCTACGTGGTGAAGAGCCAGATCCATGCCGGCGGGCGCGGCAAGGGCAAGTTCAAGGAGCTGGGCCCCGACGCCAAGGGCGGCGTGCGGCTCGCCAAGTCGGTGGCCGACGTGGTTCCGGAGGCCCGGGCGAGGAGCGGCGCCCCGCGGGAGCCAGCGTGGCAGGCCACGGGGGGAAAGTGGGGTAGCCGCCTCTACATCGAGGACGGCGCCGACATCGAGCGCGAGCTCTATCTGTCGAGCCTCGTCGACCGCAAGGTCGGCCGCGTCGCCTTCGTCGTGTCGACCGAGGGCGGCATGGACATCGAGCAGGTGGCGCACGACACGCCGGAGAAGATCCTGACCGTCGACATCGACCCCGAAAAGGGCGTGACGGCGGCCGACGCGGGCAGGCTGAACGCGGCGCTGAAGCTCTCCGGCGCGGCGGCGAAGGACGGCGAAAGCCTGTTCCCGGCGCTCTACAAGGCGTTCGTCGAGAAGGACATGAGCCTGCTCGAGGTCAACCCGCTGATCGTCATGAAGGACGGCCGGCTGCGGGTACTCGACGCCAAGGTGTCGTTCGACAACAACGCGCTGTTCCGCCATGCCGACGTGATGGCGCTGCGCGACGAGACCGAGGAGGACGCCAAGGAGATCGAGGCGTCCAAGTACGATCTCGCCTATGTGGCGCTCGACGGCAATATCGGCTGCATGGTCAACGGCGCGGGCCTGGCCATGGCGACGATGGACATCATCAAGCTCTACGGGGCGGAGCCGGCCAACTTCCTCGACGTCGGCGGCGGCGCCAACAAGGAGAAGGTGACGGCGGCCTTCAAGATCATCACCGCCGACCCGAACGTGAAGGGCATCCTCGTCAACATCTTCGGCGGCATCATGCGCTGCGACGTGATCGCGGAAGGCGTGGTGGCGGCGGTGAAGGAGGTCGGGCTCAAGGTGCCGCTGGTGGTGCGGCTGGAAGGCACCAATGTCGAGCTCGGCAAGAAGATCCTGCGCGAGAGCGGCCTCAACGTCATCCCCGCCGACGACCTCGACGACGCCGCGCAGAAGATCGTGAACGCGGTGAAGGGGAACTGAACCGAATGTCCATTCTCGTCGACAAGAATACCAGGGTTCTCGTCCAGGGCCTGACCGGCAATACCGGAACGTTCCATACCGAGCAGGCGCTTGCCTATCACGGCACCAGGATGGTGGGCGGCACGCATCCGAAGAAGGGCGGCGAGAAGTGGACCGGCAGGGTCAACGGCGCCGAGGTGCAGCTTCCGATCTTCGCCAGCGTGGCCGAGGGCATGGAGAAGACCGGTGCCGACGCCTCGGTGATCTACGTGCCGCCGGCAGGCGCGGCCGCGGCGATCATCGAGGCGATCGAGGCCGGGATGCCGCTGATCGTGTGCATCACCGAAGGCATCCCCGTGCTCGACATGGTGAAGGTCAAGGCGCGGCTGGAGAAGTCCAAGTCGCGGCTGATCGGGCCGAACTGCCCGGGCGTGCTGACGCCGGACGAGTGCAAGATCGGCATCATGCCCGGCAACATCTTCCGCAAGGGCTCGGTCGGCGTTGTATCGCGCTCCGGCACGCTTACCTATGAGGCGGTGTTCCAGACCACGAACGAGGGGCTGGGCCAGTCCACGGCCGTCGGCATCGGCGGCGACCCGGTGAAGGGCACGGAGTTCATCGACGTGCTGGAGATGTTCCTGGCCGACGACGAGACGAAGTCGATCATCATGATCGGCGAGATCGGCGGCTCGGCCGAGGAGGACGCGGCGCAGTTCCTGCGCGACGAGGCGAAGCGCGGCCGCAGCAAGCCGATGGCCGGCTTCATCGCGGGACGCACGGCGCCGGCCGGCCGCACGATGGGGCACGCCGGCGCGGTGATCTCCGGCGGCAAGGGCGGCGCGGAAGACAAGATCGCCGCGATGGAGGCGGCCGGCATCCGCGTCTCGCCGTCGCCGGCGCGGCTCGGCAAGACACTGGTCGAAGCCATCAAGGGCTGAGACCGCGACGAGGGAAGACGAAATGCGGCGGTCCGCCATGCGGCCGGCGCATTTCGGCACATAAGGGGGCGGCGAACGCCCCCGCGAGGGGAACGCGGACGGCTCGCCGTCCAGAGGCGGGCAGGTCCCGCGGCAGCACAGGAGACGGAGCGCGGCGCTCCGGCACGAGATGGCACGACAAGACCAGGCGAACGACAGGTTCTCGCTGACCTCCTTCCTCTACGGCGGCAATGCGGGCTACATCGACGAGCTCTACGCCCAGTACGAACAGAACCCCGCCTCGGTGGACGCCGAATGGCGGGATTTCTTCGCCGGCCTCAAGGACGACGCCGCCGACGTGCGCAAGAATGCGCAGGGCGCGTCGTGGAAGGCGAAGGGCTGGCCGCTCGTCGCCAATGGCGAGCTGGTCTCGGCGCTCGACGGCAACTGGGGCGAGGTCGAGAAGCACATCGACACCCGGCTGAAGGCCAAGGCGGCCTCCGGCGGCGTCTCTATGTCCGACGCCGAGGTGATGCGCGCCACGCAGGATTCCGTGCACGCCATCATGATGATCCGCGCCTACCGCATGCGCGGCCACCTGCACGCCAATCTCGACCCGCTCGGCATCGCCAAGCCGCTGGAGGACTACAACGAGCTGTCGCCGGCGGCCTACGGCTTCGGCGAGGCCGACCTCGACCGCAAGATCTACATCGACAACGTGCTCGGGCTGGAATTCGCGACCGTGCGCGAGATGCTCGACATCCTGCAGCGCACCTACTGCTCGACGCTCGGCGTCGAGTTCATGCACATTTCCAACCCCGACGAGAAGGCGTGGATCCAGGAGCGCATCGAGGGGCCGGACAAGGGCATCGCCTTCACCACCAACGGCAAGCTGGCGATCCTGTCGAAGCTGATCGAGGCCGAGGGCTTCGAGCAGTTCGCCGACCTCAGGTTCAAGGGCACCAAGCGCTTCGGGCTGGACGGCGGCGAGTCGCTGATCCCGGCGCTGGAGCAGATCGTCAAGCGCGGCGGCGCGCTGGGCATGAAGGAGATCGTGCTCGGCATGCCGCATCGCGGCCGCCTCAACGTGCTCTCGCAGGTGATGCAGAAGCCGCACCGGGCGATCTTCCACGAGTTCAAGGGCGGCTCCTACGCGCCGGACGACGTGGAAGGCTCGGGCGACGTGAAGTACCATCTCGGCGCTTCGTCCGACCGCGAGTTCGACGGCAACAAGGTGCACCTGTCGCTGACGGCCAACCCGTCACATCTCGAGATCGTAAATCCCGTGGTGATGGGCAAGGCGCGCGCCAAGCAGGACCAGCTCGCCGGCCGCGGCCGCGAGGAGATCGTGCCGCTGGAGGAGCGCGCCAAGGTGCTGCCGCTGCTGATCCACGGCGACGCCGCCTTCGCCGGTCAGGGCGTGGTGGCCGAGTGCTTCGGGCTCTCGGGCCTGCGCGGCCACCGGGTCGCCGGCACGCTGCACTTCATCGTCAACAACCAGATCGGCTTCACCACCAATCCGCGCTTCTCGCGCTCGTCGCCCTATCCGTCGGACGTCGCCAAGATGGTCGAGGCGCCGATCTTCCACGTCAACGGCGACGATCCGGAGGCGGTGGTCTACGCGGCCAAGGTGGCGATCGAATACCGCATGACCTTCCAGAAGCCGGTGGTCATCGACATGTTCTGCTACCGCCGCTTCGGCCACAACGAAGGCGACGAGCCGGCCTTCACCCAGCCGATCATGTATCGCGAGATCCGCAACCATCCGACGGTGGTGCAGATCTATGCCGACAAGCTGGTCAGCGAGGGCCTGCTGACGACGGACGACCTCGAGAAGATGCGGGCCGAGTGGCGCGGCCATCTCGAGATCGAGTTCGAGTCCGGCCAGAGCTACAAGCCGAACAAGGCCGACTGGCTGGACGGCGCCTGGTCGGGGCTCAGGAGCGCCGACAACCAGGACGAGCAGCGGCGCGGCAAGACCGCCGTGCCGGCCAAGCAGCTCAAGGAGATCGGCAGGAAGCTGACCGACGTGCCGGCCGACTTCGAGGTGCACAAGACGATCGGCCGCTTCCTCGAGAACCGGCGCAAGATGATCGACACCGGCGAGGGCATCGACTGGTCGACGGCGGAGGCGCTCGCCTTCGGCTCGATCCTGATGGACGGCAACCCGGTGCGGCTGTCGGGGCAGGATTCGGAGCGCGGCACCTTCTCTCAGCGCCATTCGGTGCTCTACGACCAGCGCGACGAGAACCGCTACATCCCGCTCAACCATCTCGGCCCGCAGCAGGCTTTCTACGAGGTCATCAACTCGATGCTCTCGGAGGAGGCGGTGCTCGGCTTCGAGTACGGCTACAGCCTGGCCGAGCCGAAGGCGCTGACGCTGTGGGAGGCGCAGTTCGGCGACTTCGCCAACGGCGCGCAGGTCGTCTTCGACCAGTTCATCTCGTCGGGCGAGCGCAAGTGGCTGCGCATGTCGGGCCTCGTCTGCCTGCTGCCGCACGGCTACGAGGGACAGGGGCCGGAGCATTCGTCGGCGCGGCTGGAGCGCTGGCTGCAGATGTGCGCGGAAGACAACATGCAGGTGGCGAACGTCACCACGCCGGCCAACTACTTCCACATCCTGCGCCGGCAGTTGAAGCGCGACTTCCGCAAGCCGCTGATCCTGATGACGCCGAAGTCGCTGCTGCGCCACAAGCGCGCGGTGTCGACGCTGGCCGAGTTCTCGGGCGAGAGCACGTTCCACCGGCTGCTGTGGGACGATGCGCAGTATCTCGGCAACGAGCCGGTCAAGCTGGTGAAGGATTCCAAGATCCGGCGCGTCGTGATGTGCTCGGGCAAGGTCTATTACGACCTCTACGAGGAGCGCGAGAAGCGCGGCATCAACGACATCTACCTGCTGCGCGTCGAGCAGCTCTACCCGTTCCCGGCCAAGGCGCTGATCACCGAGCTGTCGCGCTTCCGCAACGCGGAGATGGCATGGTGCCAGGAGGAGCCCAAGAACATGGGCGCCTGGTCGTTCATCGACCCCTATCTGGAATGGGTGCTGCAGCACATCGAGGCCAAGCATCAGCGGGTGCGCTACACCGGCCGTCCGGCCGCCGCCTCGCCGGCGACGGGCCTGATGTCGAAGCACGTGTCGCAGCTTCAGGCGCTGCTCGAGGACGCGCTGGGAGGATAGGCCGTGGCCTTTTTCCACTGTCGGCTGATCGCCCCGCGCCCCGACTTCGCCCGCACCATGAGCGAGGCGGAGCGGGCGCTGATGGGCCGGCATGCGGACTACCTGCGCAGCCTCGGCCCGAAGGCGGTCGTCTTCGGCCCCGTGCTCGACCCCGCTGGCCCTTGGGGGCTCGGCGTGTTCGAGGTCGAGGACGAGGCCGAACTGAGGCGGCTGCTCGACGCCGATCCGACGATCGGATCCGGCGCGGGCTTCCGCTATGAAATCCTACCGATGATGGCGGCCGTCCGCGTCGACGCCGCGGTGCACAATTAGAGACCCCGGGAGCAAGTTCTGATGGCCACCGAAATCCGCGTACCCACGCTCGGCGAATCGGTCACCGAGGCGACGGTCGGCAAGTGGTACAAGAAGGCCGGCGACGCCGTCGCGGCCGACGAGGTGCTGGTCGAGCTGGAGACCGACAAGGTGACGCTCGAAGTGCCGGCGCCGGCCGCCGGCACGCTCGCCGAGATCGCCGTCAAGGAAGGCGACACCGTCGAGGTGGGCGCGCTGCTCGGTACGATCGGCGAGGGCAAGGGCGCGGCCGCCGCGCCGAAGAAGGCCGAGCCGGCCAAGCCGGAGAAGCGGGACGCCGTCGCGCAGGCCGCGGGCAGCGCCGCCGCCTCGACCACGAAGGAGGCTGCCGCCAAGGCCGCCACCATCGCCGGCGAGGGCCCGATCGAGGCGCGCAAGGCGCCGCCGGCGCCGTCGGCCGCCAAGCTGCTGGCCGAGAACAATTTGTCGGCCGACCAGATCGCCGGCTCGGGCAAGCGCGGCCAGGTGCTCAAGGGCGACGTGCTGGACGCGATCGCCAAGGGCGTCGCGGGCGCGCCGTCGCAGCCGGCCGAGACGCCGGTCGTGGCGCGCGCGCCCTCGGGCGCCGAGGACGAGGCGCGCGAGGAGCGGGTGAAGATGACCCGCCTGCGCCAGACGATCGCGCGCCGGCTGAAGGACGCCCAGGCGACCGCCGCCATGCTGACCACCTTCAACGAGGTGGACATGAAGGCGGTAATGGACCTGCGCAACCGCTACAAGGACGTGTTCGAGAAGAAGCACGGCGTGAAGCTCGGCTTCATGGGCTTCTTCACCAAGGCCGTCACGCACGCGCTGAAGGAGATTCCGGCGGTCAATGCCGAGATCGACGGCACCGACGTCATCTACAAGAACTACGCCCATATCGGCGTGGCGGTCGGCACCGACAAGGGCCTCGTCGTGCCGGTGGTGCGCGACGCCGACCGCATGTCCATCGCCGAGATCGAGAAGGAGATCGGCCGGCTGGGGCTGGCGGCGCGCGACGGCAAGCTGTCGATGGCCGACATGCAGGGCGGCACCTTCACGATTTCAAATGGCGGCGTCTACGGCTCGCTGATGTCGACGCCGATCCTGAATGCGCCGCAGTCGGGCATCCTCGGCATGCACAAGATCCAGGACCGACCGGTGGTCGTCGGCGGCCAGATCGTGATCCGGCCGATGATGTACCTGGCGCTCAGCTACGACCACCGGATCGTCGACGGCAAGGAAGCCGTGACCTTCCTCGTGCGCGTCAAGGAGAGCCTGGAGGACCCGGAACGGCTGGTGCTGGACTTGTAGCCGATGCCCACCCTTGCAACGGTGGAGGGCATCAAGGTTCAGATCTATGCACTGGAGCACCCACCGCCTCACTTTCACGTGGTCTTTGCCGAGTATCGCGCGCAGATCGATATCTCGTCGCTTCGGGTGTTGAACGGCCAGCTTCCGCACACGAAACTGGAGGCTGTGCTATCATGGGCGTCACCGCGCCGGCAGGCCCTGCTGACGGCATGGGAAACGATCGCGTCGGGCAGGAAGCCGGAGAAGATCGCATGATCGACACGTTGAGCATCACAAGTGCCGAGGCAGTTGTCCCGGGCGTTCTCAAGCTCACTTGGAGCGACGGTTACGAAGGCGTGGCCGATCTGCGCGGGATCATCTCCAAAGGGGGCATCTTCAAGCCGTTGCGCGATCCCGGCTATTTCAGCGGTGTCCGCGTCGCTGCATTCGGGCACTCCGTCTACTGGGGTAGGGACGGCGACGAGGACGTCGACTTTGGCTGCGACCGACTGCGTGAAATGGTGGAGCAGCAGGCCGAGCTGATCGCTCGTGCAAGTTGAAATCTCCGACGACCGGCGCCGCGCCCTGCAAAAGTCTGCCCTGTGTGGAGAGGGCGCCTTGAGGGCGTTTGTCGCGCTTGCCTCCATGCTCGCCGCGCTGCCGGCCCTCGCCGCCTGCCCGATCGAGCTCGCCGTCTACCGCGAGGCGATGACGGGGGCGCAGATCGATTTCCGCCCCGGCGCGACCGGCATCGTCAGCAATGCCTTCCGCCTGCTGGCCTCCGGCGACACGGTGCTCGACGGCATCGTCATGTGGACGCAGGCACCGTCGCGGCCGCTGGGCATGGTCACGCACAAATGTCCCGAGGGAGACCTGACCGGCGACGAGATCGCCGCCTGCACCGTGTGGGAAGGCGTCGTCTACAGCGCCGATGCCTCCGGCACGATCGCGCTGCTGCCGCAGGAAGGCGAGCCGGCGCCGGCGACGCTCATCCTCTCCGACCTCGCGCGCGGCATCGCCGCCTCGCCGGCCTTCCCGGGCGGCTGGACCGCCAAGCTGCCGTGGGACGTGTTCTCGCTCAGCGGGTGCCAGGAATGAGCGGGGGAAAGGCGCTGCTCGTCACCGGCGGCTCGCGCGGCATCGGCGCGGCCATCTGCCTGATTGCTGCCCGGCGCGGCTGGCGCGTGGCGGTCAACTACCATTCGAGCAAGGACGCGGCCGACGACGTCGTGCGCCGCATCGAGGCGGCCGGCGGCGAGGCCTTCGCCGTCCAGGGCGATGCCGCGAGCGAGACCGACATCGTCTTCATGTTCGCCGAGATCGAGCGCCATTTCGGCGGCATCGACGCGCTGGTCAACAATGCCGGCGTGGTCGACCGCAAGGCGCGCCTCGACGAGATGGACGCCGGCCGCTTCGAGCGGATGATGCGCATCAACGTGATCGGCCCGATGCTGTGCTCCCGCGAGGCGGTGAAGCGCATGTCGACCCGCCACGGCGGCAGGGGCGGGGCGATCGTCGACCTCTCCTCGGTGGGCGCCGGGCTGGGGAGCCCCGGCGAATACGTGCACCACGCCGCCCGCAGTGGCGCGGACGCCCTAGCGTGCTGCTGCCGAAACTGGCGGACGACACGCTCGCGGAAAACCTCGCCCCCGGCCTTACCGAAATCGGCTGCCTGCTGCCCTACTCGCCGCTGCACGCGCTGCTGCTCGCCGACTTCGGCGGCCGGCGCGAGGTGGCGGCCGAGGGCATCCGCGTCAACTGCGTGCGGCCGGGCACGATCGACACCGACATCCATGCCTCGGGCGGCCAGCCCGACCGCGCCGCCCTCGTCGCGCCACTGATCCCGATGCTGCGGCCCGGCCGGTCGGAGGAAGTCGCCGCGGCGGTGGTGCACCTGCTGTCGGACGAGGCGTCCTACACGACCGGGGCGATCCTCGACGTTTCCGGAGGCCGCTGAATTGGACTTCCTCGCCGCTTCGCCGCTGCCCGGGCTGACGACCGAGATCGCCTATCTGGCGCTCGCCTGCGTGCTGCTCGCCGTCCACATCATCTGCCAGGCGGTGCTGCTCACCCGCGACCTCGGCTCGCAATACAATGCCGGCCCGCGCGACGAGGCCCGCCATCCGGGCCTGATCGGCGGACGTGCGGAGCGCGCGCTGCGCAACTTCCTCGAGACGTTCGCCGCCTTCGCGGCGCTGGCGCTGGCCGTCACCGTCACCGGCAAGGCGGACTGGTGGAGCGGGTTCGGCGCGGCCCTTTATTTCTGGGCGCGGGTCGTCTACCTGCCGCTCTATCTCGGCGGCATTCCCTATTTCCGCTCGCTCGTGTGGACCCTGGGCAGCGCCGGCATCGCAATCATCCTGTGGCGCCTCGTCTGGTAGCGCGCCGGCCCTGTCAGTTTGTTTTGTCGCATGATGTTTTCCCAAAAGTCTGCAACTTTTCGGCATCATGCCTCTAGGGGAGAATTTCCATGGCTCAATATGACGTCGTCGTGATCGGGGCCGGCCCGGGCGGCTATGTCTGCGCGATCAAGGCGGCGCAGCTCGGCATGAAGGTGGCGCTTGTCGAGAAGCGCACGACCTTCGGCGGCACCTGCGTGAATGTAGGCTGCATCCCCTCCAAGGCGCTGCTGCAGGCCTCCGAGAAGCTGGCCGAGGCGCAGCACGGGCTCGAGGCGTTCGGCGTCGAGGTGGGCAAGCCGAAGCTCAACCTCAAGCAGATGATGGCGCACAAGACCCAGACGGTCGACCAGAACACCAAGGGCCTGGTGTTCCTGATGAAGAAGAACAAGATCGACACGTTCCACGGCACTGGCCGCATCGCCGGCAAGCGTAAGGTCGTGGTGGCGCTGGAGGACGGCAAGGACGAGACGCTGGAGGCGAAGAACATCGTCATCGCCACCGGCTCGGACGTGGCCGGCATCCCCGGCGTCGAGGTGAAGTTCGACGAGAAGGTGATCGTGTCGTCCACCGGCGCGCTGGAGTTCGCCAAAGTGCCCGGCCATCTGGTCGTGGTCGGCGGCGGCGTGATCGGGCTGGAACTCGGCTCGGTGTGGGCGCGGCTCGGTGCCAAGGTGACGGTGGTCGAGTATCTCGACACGATCCTCGGCGGCATGGACGGCGAGGTGGCCAAGCAGATGCAGCGCCTGCTGGCAAAGCAGGGGCTGGAGTTCAGGCTGGGCGCCAAGGTGACCGGCGTCGCCAAGGCCGGCAAGGGCGCGACGGTGACGTTCGAGCCGGTGAAGGGCGGGGCGGCCGAGACGATCCAGGCCGATGCCGTGCTGGTCGCGACCGGCCGGCGGCCCTACACGGACGGGCTGGGCCTGAAGGAGGCCGGCGTCGAACTCGACGAGCGCGGCCGCGTGAAGACCGACGCGCACCTGCGGACCAATGTCGAGGGCATCTACGCGATCGGCGACGTGGTGGCCGGGCCGATGCTCGCCCACAGGGGCGAGGACGAGGGCGTGGCGGTGGCCGAGACGATTGCCGGCCAGGCCGGCCACGTGAACTACGGCGTCATCCCCGCCGTGGTCTACACCAGCCCCGAGGTCGCCTCGGTCGGCAGGACCGAGGAGGAGCTGAAGAAGGCCGGGATCGCCTACAAGGTCGGCAAGTTCCCGTTCACGGCCAACGGCCGGGCGCGCGCCATGCTGCAGACCGACGGCTTCGTGAAGGTGCTGGCCGACAAGGCGGACGACCGCGTGCTCGGCGTCCACATCGTCGGCTTCGGCGCCGGCGAGATGATCCACGAAGGCGCGGTGCTGATGGAGTTCGGCGGCGCGGCCGAGGATCTGGCCCGCACCTGCCACGCCCACCCGACGCTGTCGGAAGCGGTGAAGGAAGCCGCGCTGGCCGCCTTCGACAAGGCGATCCATATCTGAGGCAAGCGAGCAGCGGCGACCGGCCGGCTTCGGGAGTTGCTTCTTTTCGCCGTTGCTGCATGCTTGATGCGGCGGCGGACTGCGCCGTTGCGGAGGCCGTCAGGCGGAGAGACACCGGATGCTGCGGATCGAATTCGACCGTGAAGAAGATGGCCGCTGGATCGCCGAGATTCCAGAGCTGCCCGGTGTCATGGCTTATGGCACCAGCCGCGAGGAGGCGCGCGGCAAGGTCGAAGCCCTGGCGCTCCGGACGCTGGCCGACAGGATCGAGCATGGCGAGGCGGTGCCGGAAGTCGGCAGCCTGTTCGTCGCTGCCGCATGAGTCAGTGGCGGTCGGCGAGGGCGAGGCGCGTTCTCGCCGCTCTCGAAAAGATCGGCTGGACGTTGAAGCGGCAAAGCGGTTCGCACAGGGTGCTTTCCCGGGAGGGATGGTCCGATTTCGTCTTCGCGTTCCATGATGGCGAGGAGATAGGCCCAAAGATGCTGGCGCGGATCAGCCGACGAACGGGTCTCGAACCCGGCGACCTGTGACATGTGAACGCGTCGAGGCCGGACCGGCCGATGCGCCCAAACGAAAAAAGCCCCGCCGAAGCGGGGCTTTTTTGCATTCGCTTGCCGGTCGGCTCAGATGCCGAGATTGGCGAACTTGTTCTTGAACTTCGACAGGCGGCCGCCGCGGTCGACCAGGTTCTGCTGGCCGCCGGTCCAGGCCGGGTGCGAGTTCGGGTCGATGTCGAGGTTCAGCGTGTCGCCTTCCTTGCCCCAGGTCGAGCGGGTCAGGTACTCGGTGCCGTCGGTCATGACGACCTTGATGGTGTGGTATTCGGGATGGATGTCGGCTTTCATGGCGTCTTGTCCTGCTGGTGGGGCGTTGCCACGGACGATGCTGCGGCGATCTCACCCAGTCTCAAAAACTTGAAGCCGCGGCCAATGAAGGCTACGGCCTCGAAAACGGTCGGGCGAGCCTATACATCAGCCTGACGCGGCAGACAAGGCCGGGCGGCGCTTTCGCGACCGATCCCGGCGCAGACAGGGGACGGGCGATGGCGGATGCGAATGGACAGGCCGGGCAGCGCCGTTCCCTGCAACCGCTGCGGCGCATCTTCCCCTATCTCGGCCGCTACAGGGGGCTGGTCGCCGGCGCGCTGGTCTTCCTGGTCATGGCGGCGGCGATGACGCTGGCGCTGCCGACCGCCGTGCGGCGCATGATCGACCACGGCTTCGGCAATTCCGATTCCGGCTTCATCGCGCAGTATTTCGGCATGCTGCTCGTCATCGCGGCGCTGCTCGCGCTGGCGTCGGCCGCCCGCTACTACTTCGTCATCACGCTGGGCGAGCGCGTGGTGGCCGACATAAGGCGCGACGTGTTCGCCCATGTGGCGGGGCTGTCCCCCTCCTTCTTCGACCGCGAGCAGACGGGCGAGATCGTGTCGCGGCTGACGGCCGACGCGACCCAGATCAAGTCGGCCGTCGGCGCCACGGCCTCCGTCGCGCTGCGCAACGCCCTCATGGGGCTGGGCTCGGCGGCGGTGATGGGGGTCACCAGCCCGAAGCTGTCGGCGATCGTGCTCGGCGCGATCCCGCTGATCGTGCTGCCGCTGGTCGCCTTCGGCCGCTCGGTGCGCAAGAAGTCGCGCGGCGCGCAGGACACCCTCGCCGAGGCCTCGGCCTATGCCAGCGAGCAGCTCGGCGCGGTGCGCACCATGCAGGCCTTCACCAACGAGCCCTACGTGACCGGCCGCTTCGCCGCCGCCGTGGAGACTGCCTTCCAGGCGGCGCGGGCCTCGGTTTTCGCGCGCTCCTTCCTCACCTTCTTCGTCATCCTCCTGTCTTCGGCCTCGGTGGTGGCTGTGCTGTGGATCGGCTCGCGCGACGTGCTCGCCGGTACGATGTCGGCCGGCACGCTGACGCAGTTCCTCATCTATTCGGTGCTCGCCGCCGGCGCGCTCGGCGCGCTGTCGGAGGTCTGGGGCGAGCTTTCCCAGGCGGCGGGCGCGGCCGAGCGCATGACCGAGCTGCTGGAGGAGGTGCCGGCGATCCGGGCGCCGGCCGAGCCGCTTGCGCTGCCGGAGCCGGCGCAGGGCGGGATCGAGTTCCGCGACGTCTCCTTCGTCTATCCGGTGCGCAAGGAGCGGCCGATCCTGGAGCGCGTCTCGTTCACGGTGAAGCCGGGCGAGACGGTGGCGATCGTCGGGCCGTCGGGCGCCGGCAAGAGCACGATCTTCTCGCTTCTGCTGCGCTACTACGACCCGGTCTCGGGCGAGGTGCTGATCGACGGCGTCGACATCGCGCGGGCGGACCCCTCGGATGCGCGCCGGCGCATCGCCATCGTGCCGCAGGACGTCACCGTGTTCGCGGCCTCGGCGCGCGACAACATCGCCTTCGGCAAGCCCGGCGCGAGCGGGAGGGAAGTCGAGGCCGCGGCGCGCGACGCGCTGGCGCACGATTTCATCGCGGCGCTGCCGGAGGGCTACGACACGCTGCTCGGCGAGCGCGGCGTGACGCTGTCGGGCGGCCAGCGCCAGCGCATCGCGATCGCGCGCGCCATCCTGCGCGACGCACCGATCCTGCTGCTCGACGAGGCGACCTCGGCGCTCGACGCCGAGAGCGAGACGCTGGTGCAGACCGCGCTTGAGCGGCTGATGGAGGGGCGCACGACGATCGTCATCGCCCACCGGCTGGCGACCGTGCTCAAGGCCGACCGCATCCTCGTCATGGACGGCGGCGAGATCGTCGAGGAAGGCACGCACAAGAGCCTCGTCGCCAAGGGCGGCGTCTACGCGCGGCTGGCGCGGCTGCAGTTCGAGACCGGCGCCAACGCGTTCAGGGGCGCGGCGGAGTAGCGTTGACGCCTCGCCTTGTCGGATATACATTTTTAAAAGTGTATCCGAGGAGGCTTTGATGCAGATCGCCAGATGGGGGAACAGCCTCGCCATACGCATCCCCGCACGCGTGGCGGAGGCGCTGAACCTCAAGGAAGGCGACGAGATCGACATTTGCGTCGCCGGCGAGCGTGCGTTCGACATCGAGCTCGATAGGAGCCGCGAGAAGGCGCTGGCGAGGATACGGGCCTTGCGCAAGCCGTTGCCGCCGGGCTGGAAATTCGACCGGGACGAGGCGAACGCCCGTTGAGCGCGCGGGATTTCCTGGACACCAACGTCCTTGTCTATGCCTTCACCACCGATGCACGCTCGGAGGCGGCCGCGGCGCTGCTCGCCGGCGGCTGCACGATCGGCGTGCAGGGCCTCAACGAGTTCACCAACATCGCGCGGCGCAAGCTCGGTATGTCCTGGAGCGAAATCGGCGAGGCGCTGGCCGCGATCCGGGAGCTTTGCGCGGGGATCGAACCCTCGACGCTCGATATGCATGAGAACGCGGTGTCGCTGGCGAGCCGGCACGGCTTCGCGATGTTCGACGCCGTGATGATCGCGACGGCACTGAAGGCCGGCTGCGAGACCTTCTGGAGCGAGGACCTTCAGGACGGCCGGCGGATCGAGGGCGCGATGACGATCCGTAACCCCTTCGCCGGCTGATCCGGTTACCCCAGCAGGTCCCGCGCGGCGCGCATGAAGATCTTCGCGCCGATGGGGATCAGGTCGTCGGGGAAGTCGTAGTCGGGATTGTGGAGCTGCGGGTGCCTTTCGCCCGCGCCGAGGAAGAACATCGCCGACTTCGAGGCGCGGCCGAAATGGCCGAAATCCTCCGAGGCGCGCATCGGCAGGGTCTCTCCGTCATGGGCGACGCCTTCCGCGTCGAGCGCGGCGCGCAGCAGCGCGGTCGCGTCCTCGTCGTTCATGCTGGCGACGAAGATCTCGTGGTAGTCGACCGTGTAGGCGAGGTTCTGCGCGGCGGCTTCCTCCAGCACCAGCTTCTCGGCTGCCGCTACGAGGTCGGCCATGCGCTCGTCGAGGCGGGTGCGCAGCGTCGCCCAGATCTCGGCACGGCCGGGCGCGATGCCGAAGACGGCCTCGCCTATCTCCGCGTGAGTGACCGTGACGAGGGTGAAATCGTCGCTGTCGAAGGCGCCGCGCGACAGCGCGGTGAGGGCCGGCATCAGCCGGCTGACGGCCGTCATCGGTGAGGTGCCCGTCTCCGGCATCGAGGAATGCGCGGTCTTGCCGGTGAGCACGACGCGCATGCCGCGCGAGGCGCAGTTGACCACGCCCGGCTTCAGCCGGACATGGCCGAGCGGCGTGCCGGGCAGATTGTGCCGGGGGAAGGCGGAGTCGGGCCTGATCGCGGCCTAGCGCCGGCCGGAGACGACGCCGGCCGCGCCGTTGCCGGTCTCCTCCGCCGGCTGGAACATCAGTACGACGCGGCCCGTCGCGGGCCGCGCGCGGCCGAACTGGCGGCCGAGCGCGGCGAGGATCGTGGTATGGCCGTCATGGCCGCACATATGCGACTTGCCCGGCACGGTCGACGCATGCTGGACGCCCGACAGCTCCTCGATCGGCAGCGCGTCGAGCTCGGAACGGAAGAGCACGGTCGGGCCGGGCCTGCCGCTGTCGTAGACGACCGCGACGCCATGGCCGCCGAGGCCGGTCAGCACCTCGTCCGGTTTCGTGCCGGCGAGGAAGGCGACGACGCGGCGCGCCGTCTCCTCTTCCTCGTTGGAGATCTCGGGATGCCGGTGCAGCTCGCGGCGGAAGGCGACGAGGTCGGCGATGTCCTGATTTGAAAGCTGCATGCCTGTCTTTCTATTGCCGGGCCGCGGCGCGACCGGCGTTGCGGCCCGAGAAGATACAGCCGCCGAGGAAGGTGCCCTCGAGCGCGTTGTAGCCGTGATAGCCGCCGCCGCCGAAGCCTGCCACCTCGCCCGCCGCATAGAGGCCGGGCACCGGCTCGCCCGATGCGTCGAGGACGCGGCCGTCGAGGTCGGTGTGGATGCCGCCCAGCGTCTTGCGGGTGAGGATGTGGAGCCTCACCGCGATCAGCGGCCCGTTGGCGGGGTCGAGGATGCGGTGGGGCTTGGCCGTGCGCACCAGCCTGGCGCCGAGATAGTTGCGGGCGCCGGGGATGGCGGTGACCTGCGCGTCCTTGGAATAGGGATTGTCGAGCTCGCGGTCGCGCGCGGCGATCTGGCGCTCGACATGGTCGTGGTCGAGCAGGTTGCTGCCGGCGAGCGCGTTCATGCCGGCCACGAGGTCGCGCAGATTGTCGCGGACGACGAAGTCCTCGCCATGCCGTTTGAAGGCCTCGACAGGCGGCGGCGCGCCGGCGCCGCGGCGGCTCTTCAGTACGGCGCCCCAGCTCTTGGATGTGAAGTCCGGGTTCTGCTCGGAGCCCGACAGCGCGAACTCCTTCCTGATGATCTTCTGGGTCAGCACGAACCAGGAATATTCGTGGCCGGTCGACAGGATGTGCTTCAGCGTCGACAGCGTGTCGAAGCCGGGCAGGCAGGGTGCCGGCAGCCGGTTGCCCGTCGCGTCGAACCACAGCGAGGAGGGGCCGGGCAGGATACGGATGCCGTGCAGCGGCCAGATCGGCGCCCAGTTCTTCACGCCCTCCGTGTCGTGCCACATCCGGTCGGTGTTGATGGTCGCCGCGCCCGCCTTCTTCGCGATCCCCACCATGCGACCGTCGACATGGTGCGGCACGCCGCAGACCATGTGCTTCGGCGGCGGGCCGAGGCGGTCGACCGGCCAGCTCTTCCGCACGAGATCGAGATTGCCGCCGATGCCGCCCGAGGCGATGATCACGGCGCCGGCGGACAGCTCGAACTCGCCCGCGACTTCACGGCCCGACTGCTGGCCGCGCTCGACGGCGGAGGGCTCCAGGACCTCGCCGGCGACGCCGGTGACGGCGCCCTTCGTCCTGACGAGGCGGCTGACGCGATGGCGGAACTTCAGCTCGATGCGGCCCGCCTTGACGTGTTCGCGCACGCGTTTCTCGAAGGGCTCGACCACGCCGGGGCCTGTGCCCCAGGTGATGTGGAAGCGCGGGACCGAGTTGCCGTGGCCGTGGGCCAGCGCGCCGCCGCGCTCGGCCCAACCGACGACCGGGAACCAGCGCATGCCGAGCGAATGCAGCCAAGGGCGCATCTCGCCGGCGGCGAAATCGACATAGGCCTCGGCGGTCCTGCGCGGCCAGAGATCCTCGGGGCGGTCGAACTGCGCCGAGCCCAGCCAGTCCTGCAGCGCCAACTCGCGGCTGTCCCTGATGCGCATGCGGCGCTGCTCGGGGCTGTCGACGAAGAACAGGCCGCCGAGCGACCAGAAGGCCTGGCCGCCGAGATAATCGCCGCCTTCCTGCTCCAGCACGATCACGCGCCTGCCGGCATCGGCGAGCTCGTTGGCCGCGACGAGCCCCGCCAGCCCGCCGCCGATGACGATCGCGTCCGCCTGCTGCGCCATGTGGCTCCTCCTCCGCATGCGTCTCGCGGCAATGTCGAACGGAAAGAGGGAGCGGGCAAGAGGCGGGATGCGGGCATGCGGGAAGCGGGAAGACCGCCGGGGCAGCCTTCCCGCATCGTCGTCGTCAGCCGTTCTGCGCCTGTTGGATCAGCCGCTCCACGCCTTCGAGTTGGCCGGTCAGCGACTGGTAGGCCTTCTCGCTCATCCGGCTGCCGGCACGCTCGCTGTCGGCCGCCGCCTGGCGGATCGAGATGAGATCGGCCTGCGCCTGCGCGGCGGCATCCGGGTTGGCATAGCCGCCCCGCTCCGTCGGCTGCAGGTTGGCCTCCGCCGCGGTGATGCGGGCGTTGAGCGTCTGGATCCGCGTCATCGGCTGGTAGGCCTCCGGCGCGATCGGGGTAGCCACCCCGTCGACGATGTTGGCGGGGATTCCCGCGGCGATCGCGGCGCCGAACGGGGCCGCGACGAGGAAGGTGGACAGGGCAATCTTGGGTGCAAACGCTTTCATGATCGTATTCCAGCATTGCGGGTCGGCGTTGGGGGCCGCCCGCCATATCCGGCCGTCCAGATGCGGCGGGGCCCGCGGCCTCACCCAAACGGCGCCGCCCCCCCCCCGGCGCCGGGTGGCCCATTTGCGGGGGC
>Ga0066256_1001501_pt1 | contig 31784 bp, 24 predicted proteins | sample ThiBio_1000_biof_FD_87107 | JGI IMG/M metagenome (GOLD analysis project Ga0066256, IMG submission 87107) | Wastewater bioreactor microbial communities from Cape Town, South Africa - Thiocy_expt_1000_biof (version 2) | ecosystem: Engineered > Bioreactor > Thiocyanate-remediating >... | reverse complement strand
GCCCACCTCTGCGGGTCGTTGGGGCGCGAGCCCCAAACGCTTGGTCGTCTCATCAGAGCGACTTCGCGCAGCGCACGCCGATGCCGTGGCTGCGGAGCTTCGGGTCGATCTTGAAGCGATAGGTCGGGCGAACCCACGCGGGGTCCGATCCGTTCCACGCTCCTCCACGGAGGACGCGCTCGGTGCCGCTCTCGGGGCCTTTCGGATCGGTGAGGGCGTCGGCGCCGTACGGCGCGTACCAGTCGCCGACCCACTCCCAGACATTGCCGACGACGTCCTGGAGCCCGAACGGCGACGCCCCGTTGGGGAACGACCCTACCGGCGCCGTCGTGGCGAAGCCGTCATCGACCGGGTACATCGCTGCGAGCGGATTGTCGGGGTCGGGGTGCTTCCTCCCCCACGCCACACACTCCTTGCCGCAAGCGTTGAGGAAGCCGCCCTTCGTCGGAGGATCGTCACCCCACGGGTATTTCCGCCCGTCGGAGCCTCGCGTCGCGAACTCCCATTCGGCCTCCGTCGGCAACCGCTTGTCGACGGCGGTGCAGAACGCGTTCGCGAGCTCCCAGTCGATGCAGTTGATCGGGTAGCTCGCGCGCTCCTCGGGCTCGCGGATGTTGCACAGCGGGTCGTAGAGCTTGCGGGCGGCGGCGTCGATCCCCACCCACTCGTTCTCCTTCGGCGCGCGCTTGCACTCACCGCGATCGCTGCATGCCTTGTACGCGGCGACGGTCACCTCGGTCGTGTCCATGCAGTACGCGCTCAAGGTCACCTGGTGCGCGGGACGCTCGTGCTCCTCGTCCTTTCGATCGTCGGAGCCCATGAAGAACTTGCCGCCCGGGATCATCGTCATCCCCTCGGGGCATGTCGGCGGTGGCGGCTCGGTCACCGGCGGCGCGACCGGCGCCGACGATGACGAGACGACGCTCGCGACCGGCTTGTCGTCGGTGACGGTCTCTCGACCACGGAACTTCAGGGCCCACACGCCGACGGCGATGAAGACGACACCGAGCGCGACGACTGCGCCTCCGACCGCGACGAGCGTCCCGCTCTTCGCGGGAGCGGGCGCCGCCAATGGGCTCATCGGCGGCATCCCGTTCGCCGCGGGCATCGTCGGATGGCCGTTCGCGTTGGCCGGCGGCGGCAGAAACGGGCCGGTGGCGCTCGCACCGACCATCGGCTGCTGGATGGGCCGGCTATCGCGGAACAGCGCCGACGCGTTCGGATCCGAGCTCGGCACCGTGTACGGTCCCTGCCCTGAAGGAGCGAGCGCGGTGAGGAGCTGGCTCGACTGCGACGCATCCATCGCGGCGAACCCGCGGAGCGGCTCGAGCGACATCGCGCTCCGCAGCGCTTCCCAGAGCTCGCCCATCGATCGGAAGCGCTCGTCGGGCGCAACCGCGAGCGCGCGCCGGAGCACCGCCTCGACCGCGTCCGGCACGTTCGCGCCGTACGTCCGGGGCGTGGGACGCCGCCTCGGATCCATCGAGGAAAACGCGAGCTGCGTGAGGTCGTCGCCGTGGAGCGCTGCCGCGTACGTCATCAGCTCGGTGAAGATCAGACCGAGCGCGAACACGTCCGTCCACGGCCCCGTTGCCCCGTGCGAGCGGGAAAACTGCTCCGGCGCTCCGTACGCCGGGGTGAACGAGGACACGACGCCCTGCGTCTGCGCGAACGATCCACCGAGGCGCTGCGCGTCCTGCACGACCTTCGCGATCCCGAAGTCGAGCACCTTCACGGTGAAGTCACCGCGCGGATCGCCAAGTATGAAAATATTTGCAGGCTTCACGTCGCGATGCGCGATGCCCTTCTTGTGCGCGAGCGCGAGCGCCTCGGCCGCCGGCTCGAGGATGCGGAGCGCTTGCTCGGCGGTGCGGGGCGGGACCCCCGCCACCCTCTCGGCTTCGAGGACCTGCTCGAGCGAGCGGCCCTCGAGCCACTCGAGGACCATGTACGGCAGCTCGCGCCCGTCCGGCGTCCGCAACGTGCCGACATCGCGCGCCTGGCAGATCGCAGCGGACCGCTCCGAGAGATCCGCGAGGAGACGGCCTTCCTGGATGAAGCTCTCGACGAGCTCCTGGCGTCGATCGGGCGGGAGATCGCCGAGCGCACGGAAGACCTTGATCGCGACGGGCCGGTTCCAGACCATGTGCCGCGCGCGATAGACCAGGGCAAAGCCCCCTTCGCCAACGACCCTCTCGATCTCGTATTTCTCCGAGACCGTCGTGCCGACGAGTGAGAGCGGGTCTGCTGAGGTCATCAAGGCGACGGGAGCTTATCAAAGGCTCTACGCGAGAAACCAATCTCCGGTTTCACTCGATGCACTGTCCCCTGGAGCCGACGAGCTTCCCCCCGCCGCCTACGCTGCGGTCGCGCTCGATGGGCAGGCGCCTCCGCGAAAGGTCAGCGCGGTATCGTACGGGCGTCATGCCCCTCGTCTTCGTCTACGGCACCCTGATGCGTGCTGGTGCCAACCACGGCGTGCTCCTGCGGCTCGGATGCACGTTCCTCGGCGAAGCGACGACACTCGAGCCGTGCACGCTCGTCGACCTCGGGCCCTACCCCGCCCTGCTCCCGCTGCGCGACGGCGCACCTCCGCCGACGACGCGGATCGAGGGCGAGGTCTGGGAAATCGACGATCGCGCCCTCCGCGAGCTCGACGCCTTCGAGGGCTACCCCGAGCTCTACACGCGCGAGCGCATCGCCCTTCGCGTCGCGGAGCCCGAAGCGCGCGAGGTCGACGCGTTCGTCTACGTGCTCGCGCGGCGGCCGCCGGCGCGGGCGCGCGTCATCGCGACCGGCCGCTACGCGGCGGCGGGAATGGCCCTGCCCGAGGGCGCAGCCCCGGATCAGTTCGAGGCGAACGAGGCCCCGCAGGAGCGACGAAAGCGCCGCTAGGCCCGCTCTCGAGGCACGACCGACACTGGAAAAATGCGGTCGTGATCCATCGCGCTTGACAATGAGGGCCCAAACGAAGATGTTGCGCGTCCCGTCACGGGAAACCGGAGCGGGCCCAGGTAGCTCAGTTGGTAGAGCAGGGGATTGAAAATCCCCGTGTCGGCGGTTCGATTCCGTCCCTGGGCACTATGCCTCCCGCGAGTCTCTCTTGCGGTGTCGAGGCTTGGTGCGGACCAGCTTTAGCGCGACCCCGCGATAGGCCCGCTTCGGGACACGACTGCAGCAGTCGGCAGCGCTCGGCTTTGGCGCGACCCCGGCAGAGCGTTCCCGCGCGTGCCACGCCCCAAGAGCTAGGGTGTCGGCCATCGACGTGACCCGTTCGACAACGCGGTTGTGGATCGTCGAATTCGAGACGCCGGGGACCTCGTCCCACTCGTCGAGGATGCCAGCGAGGCCATCGACGGTGTACGTCCGGTCCCCTTCCGTGATTCGGGCCGATGAAGTTGATTGGGTACGACCGGTGGCGGGCTCGCGAATGCAGGATCGACTGGGACGCCATCGCGGAGAGTTGCTCGACCCGGCCCCCTGTTTCCGAACCGAGAGAGGAGGTCGGTGATGGCGTCGGCGACTCCGAAATCTGCCGCAGACATTCAGGGCCTCGAGTTCGACTGGCTCGGCAGCGATGAGGTTGGATGCGTTGCGCTGTTCAGCACGGCTGGCGCCGGTTGCGCGCCCGCGGAGTTCCTGCGGGACACGAGTGCGCATGATGCGGCGATTGAAGCTGTCCTCGCTCTGCCTGCCTCGACGACGGCGAGGTTCGCCCCTGAGCTCGCACCAGGGCTCCCGAATACTTGGAGGGTCGTCGCCGAGCGTGGCTTGTATGCGTTCGACTGCGCCCCGACCGGCGCTCCCTACCGCATCGTCGCGGCGCCGGCCGTTCCGATTCGGTTAGGTGCACTGCCAGCGAGCGTCGCCGATGTGGTCGCTAGGATCAGGCTCGCGTTGCGTTTTGAGGACCAGACCATCGTTCCGGACGACGCGGTCAGGGAGGTCTCATGACGCAGGCAGTATGCACGTGCTCGCGTGGGCGGTGGCTACGCTTGGGGCGCTGCATCGGCCCTGGCGGCGAACGTGATGGAACGCGCAGCACGGGCGGCATCTCGACGGTGTCGACGAACCGCGACCCGGGCTCGAGTTTTTGAACGTCGTAGACGTGCGCCGCTCGGGGTGAGGCAGCGGCACGGCTCCACCAGCCGGCGCGCTGCGGATGCGAGACCGAGGCCCAGTCGATGCTCCCAGGCTCGACGAGGAGCTTCGCGGCCTGGATTGCAGGGGGCGCCATGGAGCAGCACGAGCAGGAACGGGAGGGGGGTGCGCGTGCGCGTGCGCGTGCGCGTGCGCGTGCGCGTGCGCGTGTTTCGACGGCCAAGAGAGCTCGACGTCATGTGGTTCGCTGCGCGTGCGGCGCCGATTTCGTAGTTCGCGCTTGACGCCCCCCGGGCCGATGGCCGGCACGAAACCGAGGGTGGGTGCATCGGCCGGGCGTTGCTCGCAACGAGTCGCCTCCTCCGTGGGCGATCGCGCACGAAAGACCTCGCGACGTGGTCCGAACGTCGATCGCCCGCGGACGGGGCCGTCCCGTGAGCCGCGAAAGTGCATGTTAGAAGCGGTCATGGACAAGGTGGGGGATCTGTCCGACGAGGAGCTGCTCGCGCGCCTGCGCGGGCATGTCGGCAAGGGCAACGTCTGGGGCGCGGAGCTCATCGCGTATCTCGTCGAGGTCGACGAGCGGCGGCTCGATCGCGTTCACCCGTGCTCGTCGATGTGGGACTTCTGCACGCGCAAGCTTGGGATGAGCGAGGGCGAAGCTCACCGTCGGATCGCGGCGGCTCGCACCGTCCGGCGCTTCCCCCAAGTGCTCGGATCCATCGAGCGGGGCGAGGTCCACCTCTGTGCGCTCTACGCGCTGCGGAAACACCTGACGAGCGACAACGTCGACGAGCTGCTCCACGAAGCGTCCGGTATGAGCACGCGAGAGGTCGAAAAGATGGTCGCCGCGCGCTTTCCGCGTCCGGATGTACCGGCGAGCGTCGAGCCCGTCGCGTCGCAAGCGCTCTTGTCGCCGGTATCGTCGGCATTGCCGGTGTCCGTCGCGGCGCCATCGCCGGTGTCCATCGCGATGCCCTCCGATGCAGCGTCGGCGTGGTCGTTGTCACTGGCGCCCACGCCCGGACCGCGACCGAGGGTCGAGCCGCTCTCGGCGACGAGGTACCGCGTCGAGCTCACTGTGAGCGCCACGACGATGGAAACGATCGACCGCGTCAAAGACCTGATGCGCCATCGCAACCCGACCGGCGATCTGGAGACCATCCTCGACGCATCGCTCGCGCTGCTGCTGGCCCAGCTCGAGAAGCAGCGGCTCGGCAAGACACCTCGCCCACGAGGCAGGAGGCGCAAGCCGGCCGAAGCGACGAGCGCGGGCGCCTCGGCCACCTCGGGACATGCGGAGCTCACGACTCGAGCCCCGACCGCGCACGCCCCGCACGCGCTCGCACGGCTCGAGGCGATGGCGGGCGATCACGTCATCCCCACGCGGGCCGAAACTGTGGAGTCGGCGGCGAGCGATCCGGGCATTCCCGTGCATTCGGAGACCAGGACGCAGGATCCAAGCGCGCAAGTGCACGCAAGTGCGGTCGGCAGCAATCAGGGCGTATCGGGACGCAGGGCAGCGAGCGCCGAGCCGAAGACGGCGGAGTGTGCCGCGTCCACGCATGCAACGAAGGCGTCACGCTCGGATACTCGGTATGTCCCGGCAGCACTGCGGCGGGAGGTCTTCGCGCGAGACGGCGCGCAGTGCACCTACGTGGGCCCGGACGGCGATCGCTGCCCCGCGCGCGGGTACCTCGAGCTGGATCACATCCGCCCGAAGGCGTTCGGAGGGACGGATACAGAAGCCAACCTGCGGGTGAGATGCAGAGCGCACAACGCGCTCTACGCCGAGCAGGTCTTCGGCCGCGCGCACGTCGCGGGCCGCATGGACTTGCGACGCCGAAAGTACGCGGCGCCGACACCGGACTCGTTCGAGACTGCCGCCCGAGGTCTGCGGTCCATGGGCTTTCGCGAGCATGAAGCGCGTCGAGCGCTCGAGACGCTCGCGACGAAGCGCGAGATGGCAGCCGCTCCGGTCGAGACGATCCTCCGTGAAGCGCTGCTCGTTCTCACGTAAGCCGTCGCCGCGGATCACCGCCGACCCGCCCGGGACGAAGCAGACGACGCGCGCTCCTTTCAGGTCGAGCTCGCGATCAGTGATGCCGTGCTCATCGTGAACCGCTTGCTCTGCGAGGCTCTCGCCGCAGAGAACGAAGCAGAAGCCCGTCGCAGCAATGACGCCGGCAGCGCATTCCCAGACCGGACAGCTCGGCGAGGCATGCGTCTGAGCTCAGGTTGCACGTCATGCGTCTGAACCAGACCGGCATCGGCTTCGTCGCTGGCTCCGACCTTGCCCGCCCTCCCAGCCCGAGTGATGCTCCGCCCGCATCGCGCCTCGAGGGGCGAGAGGCCACGCCTCTCGCAGAAGAGCACTCGCCGTCCTCTGGCTGCGGGGCTCACGCATGCGTGAGCCGCGGGATCGCCGACGGTAGCCGCCGTTGGTCGGACCGATGACTTGGCTCCGGTAGGTTGTCGGCCAACTCCCTCGCGAGGGTCAACGACCGTACCCAGCCGTCGTTCGCACACGCCCGCGCGGGATCCGCGTCGTATCCCTCGTGCTCGAACGCCTGCTGCCGACCCCAGGAGTTGGGCCGCTCGACGCGGCTCCGAGTGCACTCGTCGTCGACACCTCTTCGTCGACGCCCTCGGATCGGGGTCGACGCCCGCGGTCGCAGCACCTCGCATCCCCGCTGGCCCCCCTCGCTCGTAGCCGCTCTATCGGGTCGGTCGACCACGATCGGAATTGCGGCGTGCGCCCGGACCGTGTTGCGTTGGCCGCGCACGAGAGCCAGTTCGTCTTCATCGAACCGCCTCCATGAGGCGGAGCGTCGGTTTACCGACTTTGATCCTTCCCACAAACAAGGTATGGCGCCGCGATGTTCGGTATGAGCTCTCGGGTGTCGCTGGGCGCGCTCATCGGCGTCATCGGCGTCGTGACTGCCGGCTGTGGACCGGGACGCACTGGGACGGTGACACCTCGAGGATTTCAGCACTCGGTCTACAAGTACTCCGTCGAGGCCCGCACCGACGGCAGTTTGATGAGCACCGAGTGGAAACTCGATAACTACTACTACTCGGCACGGAAGGAGCTCGTAGAGAAGGACTCGACGGGGTACGTGGTCACCGTCGAGCTCGATGAGAACGGTGACGGCAAGTACGAAACTCGCGCTGAGCAGCACGTCTATGACCTGCGCTTCAAGCATCTCGTGCACGACGGCAGGATCTTCATCCGCACGTTCCCCGTCTCCCAAGATCTCGGGAAGAAGAAGCTGAGCGTGTTGATGCAGAACTACGTCGAGGGCGTTGCCGGCGCCGGCTACGAGGTCGTCCGGCTCCATCCCCAGGAAGAAGTCGTGATCGAGAAGCGCTACGCGGCGGCCATCGAGGAGCAGGGCCCCGCCACGCTCGCCGGTCTCTCCGCTCACGTGGCGACGCTCTCGGTAGCAAACACTGAACAACTGAAGGTCGATCCACATGCGCGCAAGGAGCGGGTCCAGCTCGTGCTCCTGCACACGAACTTCGTCTACAAGAGCCGCACATCGAGCAACCGTGGGCGATTCCCCGTCCTCCTCCTCGCCGGCTATGCGAATCAACCTCAAGACTTCGATGCAGGACTCGCCGATTTCCGAGAGCTGCTCCAGCGAGTGATGATCGAAGGCGTTCGAGGCTTCGCGTACACGCCACCCCCGTTTACCGCGCCGGCCGTGACTCCCGCCTCTACGCCCGCGACGCCCGAGCCCCCTCCTCCTTCTCCGACGGCGCCGACTGCCTTGTAGGCAGCGCGACGGAGGATGGCTCGGAGGCATCGGCGGCGCCGTCTTGCTGACACAGGTCAATCCGTCGAGCCGACTCTCTGTCGGCGGACACGCGTTTTGACCGCCCCGGGATCGCCAGCTGGACGATAATGCTCGCGTCGCTCGCTCCGTCGCGGCTGCTTGGAGCCGTGACGCGGGTCAGGACGAACCATGCCGGCTCACTACTTTCACGGAAAGATCGAACGACTCGAGATCGCGTCGGGGCACGACGGATTCCTGCGCGGTGGGCCCGACCCCGTGTTGCTCGTCGGCGTCTACATCACCGACGGCTCTTCATTGCGGATCCTCGGTCGCTCGGTTCATCGGTTCGCCGCTCGAGCGCCGTTTCCGTCGAACGCTTCAGCGGACCAGTCGGGGCTCGCGGTCGGCGTGCTCGAGGTGAGCACGTCGTTCTTCTACGTCGGCCTGGCGATCGCGATCGAAGAAGACGGCGGGAAGGACGTGCAGCGGCTCTACGGCGCGCTCGAGCACCACGCGAAGCTGACGGTCTGGAAGGCCGACGCATCGGAGATCGAACCGCTGCCCCTGAGCTCCGTCGCACGCACGCCGCCTTGGTACGCGCCGACGCCGGTCGAGCTCGTGGTCGACGGCGCTCCGGCCGCAGAGTCGTGCCGGTCGGACAAGTTCATCGGCGCCGTCTGCTGGGCGATGCCGCCGCGACCAGACGCGCCCGTATCGCTCTACCGACTGCCCTTCCTCGCTGCCAACCGGAAGAACGATTGGACGGCGGTCCTCGCCGTCGGGCACTGACCCGCGCGCGGTCGCAGCGAGCGGACCTGGCCGCGCGAGTCGACGTCGAATCCTTCGCCCGTCCGTCGACGCGGTGGGGCATCGACGGCTGCGCGCTGCGCACGCGCTCCGGACATACCCTTCGCTGGCAGAAGGCCCGGACGCGCGGAAAGCGTGCGACCGCGCGAGAAGGGGCTTCCCAGAACCACTTCACTGAACATATGCTCAGTCCATCATGAGCGCCATTCCCAGCCCGATCCAATCCCTGCTCGATCTCTTCGCCTCCGACCTCGCAGACGTGCGCTTCGGCGACGTCGATGCGACGACGCTCTCGGGCGCTGCCGCCGAGGTCGAGACCGCGGCGGAGGCCCTGAGCGCCGCCCAGGCCGTGCTCGACGAAGCGCGCGCCAAGCTCCAGGAGCGACAGGACGTCCTCATGCAGCACGCGCAGCGCGCGCTCGCGTATGCGCGTGTCTATGCCGAGGCGAACGCCTCGCTCTCGGCTCGCCTCGACGCGATCGCCCTGCCCCGCCCCGCGAAGCGCGCGCGCGCCGAGGGCGAGGTCCTCGTCCTCTCTTCCGACGATCCGCAGCCGCCGCGACGCCCGCGCGGACGTCCGCGCAAGCACCCGCTGCCCGCGCCCGCGTCGGCGCCCGCGCTCATTGCACCGGAGACGCCCACGCTCGCGCTCGACGCGACCGGCGAGTGACGCGCGTCCGACGCGAGACGCTTCGGATGCGGCACGGCATGCGCCGGGCCCCCGGCGACGCCCGCGCCTGAACGGCGCGGACACGTCACGCTCGGGCGGAGCCGGCGCATCCCTCGATCCGCCCGAGGGCGATCAGACCTGCGAGGTTCCGCTCTTCGACGACGTGTCGGTCGTGCGCCTCGAAGCCGTCGGTGACGCGCGCAGCACACGATAGGCGATCACGTTCGCGACGGCGCCGGCTCCGATCGCGGGGCCGCCCCAGTTGTCGCCTCCGCTCACGCCGTGGACGCCGCCCAAGATGCCGCCGACTCCGGCGAACAGGAGAACGAATCCGACGATGTCTTTCCACTGCTTCATTGCTGCACTGCTTCCTTCACTCGAGTGTCTCCCCCCTTCCCTCTGTGAGACGCGCCTGCGCGGCGGCGCCTCTCGTGCGCGGATCGGTCAATCGACCCCTTTGGCTCGCTCCGACGTCATCGCGGGTCGTTCTCCGTCAGGAAGAAGTCGACGACCGCGGGTAGGTCCTCACGCGCGGAGACGATGAGGAGGTCCATGTTCCCCTCCAAGACCGACGCTCCGCGCGGCGCTTGTACGGCGCCCCCCTTCAACATTCCGGCGACGACACACGATCGTGGAAACGCCGGGTGCAGGGCGAGCTGGCTCACCGCCTTGCCGACGACCCAGGCGCGCTCGGGGATCGTTATCTCGACCGCGATTGCCTCGCCGGATCCGAGCACCATCGAGTGGCGCACGGCCTCGTATTCGATCGCGGTGGCGAGCGCACCGACGAGGATCTCCGTCTCGGAGAGGATCTGGCGAATGCCGACCTCCTCGTAGACGGCACGGTACGACGGATCCCTCATGCGGACGATGATCCGCTTCGCTCCGAGCGAGCGCGCGAGAAGGCCGACGCCGAGGTTGTCGGCATCGCGATGGAGCATCGCGAGCACGGCGTCGGCGCGCTCGGGCTGGGCCTGACGCAGCGTCGCCGCGTTGGTCGCGTCTCCGGTCAGCGCGACGATGCCGTACGCTTCGGTCGCGTGCTGGGCGACGATCGGATCTCGCTCGAGGATGAGGACGGTGTGCCCGACCTTCTGGAGGTGCACCGCGAGGTTCAAGCCGCCGCGGCCGGCGCCTGCGATGACGATCTTCATCTTCATGTTCCCTCCTCCGCCGGGAGCGTCGGCGTATGCGAGGCCGCTTCGCCATGTGCTACCGAGAGTTTGAGGAGCCTGCGGTCGATGTCCGCGATCTCCTTGTCCGCCGTCTCCGTCGCGACGAGACCGCGGCGCGCCGCATCGAGGAGCGCGGCCTTCTGCGCGGCCAGCAGAGCGCCGTCGATGATCATGTCATCGGCCGCGTCCGCCTCGGGCGTGCGGAGCTCGGTTTCCGACTGGATGATGATGCGCTGGAATGCTGCCCGTCGCTCCGCGTGCTCCGCCCGAGAGAGGAGCCCCGTGCCGAGCATCCCGTCGAGCTCCGTCTGCCCGCGGCGCGCGGCGATGAGGCGGGCGCGCGCGACGTCGAACGCGTCGGCCGTGCTGCCGGCGATGTTCAAGGCCTTGAGGAAGCGACGGAACGGCAGCGCCTGCGGAAGCCCGGCCGGGAGCGCGAGGACCGCGGCCATCGAGAGAGCTCCCTTGATGTTGCCGAAGACCATCACGTGCTGCCAGCGGATCGGGATCTGTTCGCGCCCGAGCGCACGCAGGATCGCGAAGCAGCCGTAGACGGCCACGGCACGACCGATGTGAAGCGCAAGGACCGCAGCGAGGATCGAACCCGCTTCGGTCAGGAACATGCGCGCATCGATTTGCATTCCCACGAGCTCGAAGAGGAGGACGTTGATGCTGAAACCGATGGCCTCCCAGAAGCCCTGAAGCGCGAGCACACGCGACGGCTCGAGCGCGTGACGTGCGGCGCGGCCGACCACGAGCGCAGCCACGACGACCGCGATGACCGGAGACGCATGGATGCGCTCGGCGAGGAGCGACGTCGCAAACACGAGCACGCCCGAGGCGAGGATCCCGGTCAGGTGATCCGGGGTCCGCCTCAGCGCGGCCGCACCGACCCATCCGAAGATGGCGCCGACCGCGACGCCGCCGACGATCGCAAGGAGCAGCGCGCGCGTCGTCGCTGCGTAGTCGACGTGTCCTGTGACGACGACCGCGCTCGTGAGGCTCACGAGGACGAGCGCCGTGCCGTCGTTGAAGAGACTCTCACCTTCCATGATCGCCGCGAGCCGGTGCGGAACGCGAATGCTCCGGAACGCGAGGAGGACGCTGACGGTATCGGTGATGGAGAGCAGAGCGCCGAGGAGGAGGGCGGCCGAGAACGGCAGGCCGAGCGCGAACGTCGCTACGCCCGCGGTGGCGACGAGCGAGATCACGACGCCCGGAGCCGCGAGCGCGAGGATCGGCCGGCTCGCTTCCCGGAGGCTGTCAGCGTCGGCGAAGAGCGCGGCCTCGAAGACGAGGACGGGAAGGAACGCGACGAGGACGACGTCTGGCTCGAGCGATGCGTGCGGCAGGACGTTCGCGAAGACGAGGAGAAGACCGATCACTACGAGCGCGACGTTGTACGGAACGCCGATGCGCTTCGCCCCGATGGCGACGGCAGCGCCGACGCCGAAAACGAGGACGTAGCTCTCGAGCATCTCCCGCATGCAAGACCTCCGCTGAAGCTCCGATGAAGACCGCGCCCATGCGACGCGGGCGGTCCACCTTACCCGACAGTAGGGAGAGAGGCGGCTGAAGATTGGGGATCGTGCCAACAACCCGCAGAGGCCGCTCGAGCACCCATCGAGGTGCGCTTGGCCCGAGCGGCCCCCGCCCCATCCGCCGGCGCAGGGCTCGGCGCGCGCTGGCGCCCCAGCTAAGCGGGTGGCTGGGCCACTCCGGGGGGGATTGGGGGGTAAGGGGTGGGTGGGTGCCCCGCGCCGCCCGCGCCGCCCGCCCCGCCTCCAGCGCGGCGCGTCAGGGCGCTCGGCGGCTCATCGGGAGCGGCTCGCTCGCCGTCTCTGCGAGATGAGCCAGCGCTGGCGGATAGAGCGCGGCGAGCGACCCGAACCCCGCCGCCGGCATCCGGAGGAGGATCGCCTCCGACGCGGCGCGGACGGTGACGTCCGCGGTCCCGGTACCGAGCAGCGAGCTGTGCCCGAAGGCCGTCCCGCGGGCGATACGTGTGGGCGCCGTGCCCTCGTGCTCTGCCATGACGTTGCCCGCAAGGATGACGTACAGGCCGTCGCTCCGACGCCCGCGCTCGGCGATGACGGTGCCCGCCGGCGCCCGCCTGACCTCGAACTTCTGCGCGAGCTCGAGCCGAACCGCGGGCTCGAACGCCGCGAACAGCGGCGACGTCTGCATGAGGTTCGTGATGAGGCGGCGCGCGAGCAGATCGAACAGCGCATCCTCGACCTCCGGATGCTCCTTCATCACCGCGTCGAGCGCGCGCTTCTCGATCCGGAGCGTCATGAGCGGCGTCTCGGCCCTCACGTCCGCCTGACGCTGCCCTTCGTCGAGCAGCGAGGCCTCGCCGAAGATGTCCCCCTCTTTCAGACCGATCTCGCCGCTCGCCCCCGCCACGGAGACGCGGGCCAGCCCGGAGACGATCGCGTAGAGGGCGAACGCGCGCTCGTCCCGCACGATGATCATCGCGCCGGGCACGAACTCGACGAGCTCCGCAGCGCTCGCGAGGGCGACCAGCGCATCGCGCGAGAGCGATGCGAAGAGGCGGAACGACGCCATCGTCGCGTAGGCGTCGTGCGCGGGCTCCTCACGCGATCGCGGAGGCTGGTCATCGAGTGACCTCGTCGGCGGTCCGTCATCGTCTTCTTCGTCCTCGTCGACGACGATCACGGGTTCGGAGCTCACGAGGTCGACGAGGAGGACCTCGATGCTCGAGTCGGGCGCATCGACGAAGCGGACCTCGTCGATCATCGAGTCGTCCGCTCGCGTCAGTGGAGCGGGCCGGACGGGCGTGTGCGGGAGTGGCGGCGGCCGCAGGCTCGGCTGCTTCAGCGTCACGAGCGGCAGCGGCTCCGAGGGCATCGGCGGAAGTGGCGGAGCAGCTCCGCGCGCGGGCTTCGGCCCGTCGCCGGCGGGAAGCGGCGGGGGCTTCACGACGGCCTTCGGATGAATCGGAGCGGTGTCCTCCGCGCCTTCGCGGCTCGTCGTCCCCGGCAGCGGCGGTGCCGTTCCGACGGTGCGCCCGAACTGCAGCGGCGGCGGCACGCCCGGCCCGCCCTTCGGAAGCGAGGCCTCGAGCAGATCGCCTCGCGCCGCGTCGAGCGACTTCACGAGCTTCGCCATCGCGATCGCGCGCGGAAGGAACCCGCGGTCGAAGTAGCGCTGATAGGCGCGCGTGAACGCGTCGACGGCCTCCTTCGTCTGGCCGATGCGGCGGTACGATTCGCCGAGGCGTTGCGACCAGCGCGGCTCCTGCGGCTCGAGTTTCTCGAGCTCCACGAGCGCCTTCACCACGTCGTGCGGCTTGTCCTTTTCCGATGCCTTGTGCCAATCCGCGCGGAGCTCATCGAGTCGGTCCATGACCGCGCGATTGTGTCACCATTCGGGTGCCCCCAACCACCCGGAGTCGCGCGCTGCGCCGCGGCCCTGAGCGCGAGCAAGCGCGACTATTGCGCTACGGTGCGGGCGAAGCGCGCGCGCTTCAGCGTCGCTGCGGGGATCTCCGTCGGTGTCACGAGGATGCCACCGCCGATGTTGGACAGCGCGTGGAAGGACCCGCGCACCTTGCCCACCGCCTGGTGCGCGCCGTTCTCGAGCACGAGCTCGTCGGAGGAGCGGGCCAAGCCACCGTGGATCGTCGGCCCGGGCCGGAGCGTGCCGTCCTTCGCGACGTGGTACGTCTTCATCGCCGAAGGCGGCGGCTCGGTCACCTCGGGGCGCTTCTCCCGATCGACCTTCGCCATCCGGGCGTAGATGCCGGCGTAGGTGTAGTCCGAGACCCAGACCGGGTTGCAGTAGCTCATGAAGTCGTAGACCTCGTCGGGATCGACGAGCTTCCGCTGCTCGAGGTCCCACCCCCAGGCCCCGATGCTCGCGTCGTCGTACGGGTACTTCCGATCGATGGCAGCCGGGTTGCCGCAAGGCGCGTGCATCCGGCCCATCGCGTGGGCGAGCTCCTGGGCGAGCGTGCCGTGCAAGTGCTCCGAGTGGTAGCCGACGATCATCGCGGTCCGGAGCGAGACGTTCTCGGCGAGACCGACCGCGGGAGCGACCCCGAGAACGCATCCGGCCTCGCAGTACTCGCGCTGCGTCGCGGCCGGCACGAAGACGCCGACGTAGTAGACATCGTCGGCGGGCTTGTCGTCTTCGCGCGTCTCCATGACCGCATCGAGGAGCTGACTCCATCCCTCGCCGTCCCCTCGCACCACGAGCGGCCAGGCAACGACGTCGCGCACGGAGATGTCGACGGCGGTGACGGGGTACATCTTGTAGAGCGCCTGGCGGTAGCCCTCGATCGTGAGGTCATCCATCGCGGGCACGCGATCCGAGCCGTCCGCCTGGTACTTGATCGGGACGAACTTCACCTTGAGCGTCGGCTCGAAGGCTCCGACGTTCATCGAGAGCTCGCCCGTCGACGGATATCGGATGACGCTTGGATCGGCACCGCTCGGGTCGCGGATCTCGACGGAGAGCTGGGCACCCTGCGTCACCTGCTCGGCCTCGAGCTCCCAGTAGAAGGACGACGACAGGTCGCCTTCCTGGAACGCCCCGAGCGGGCGCGGTCCGCTCTGCAGCACGACGTCCGGCTGGCCGGGATTGCGAACCCGAAGCTCCGCGACGAGCTTCGGGACCTTGGTGCTGAGCGGGGCCTTCGCGTGCAGCCGAACGAGAGCGGGACGCTTCGCGATGACGGGCGCGTTCGGCACCACCGTCGCCCCCTCGGAGACGAGCGATACCTTCACCGCCTGGTAGACGGCGATCTGCTCGACCGAGACGAGCTCGCCGAAGGCCTGCGGCGCGACGCCGGCGTCGTCCGCCGCCCCGGAGCTGGGAACGCTCGCCCCATCACCACACGCCGCCATCGCTCCGAGGCCCACGACGGCGAGGACACGAAGATTGCGACGGACCATGCGCAGATTGACTCCTTCGAACGCCCGGTCCCTGCGCTCCCCAGAGCGCCGGGCGCGAGGTTCTTAGCATGAGGTCGTGGTACCGACGAGGACGCATCCCGTCCGCGAGCCGCCCCCAAAGCGTCTCCTTTGCCCATCGAGCTGGCATCGCCGAACGGTCGCGCGTGCTCGCGCGAATGCAGAAAGCGTGGTCGGTCGATCCGGACGACTCGCGCTCGGCGCTTGCCCCGCAGAACGTCGCGAACGAGACCGCCGACGACGAGTGACCCGCGACCGCGCTCGGCGGCTCGCCTCGGCGCTCACTTCGACGCCGGCACGCTCGCGCCCACCTCGTGGAGGAGGAACGTGAGCATGTCGGTAACCTCGTCGATCTCCGCCGCGAGCGGCGTGCCCATTCCGTGGCCCGTGCCCTCGCTCGCACGGAGGAGGATCGGTCGCTCCGACGACGTCGCCGCCTGGAGCCGCGCGGTCATCTTCCGCGAGTGATACGGGTCGACGCGCGGATCGTTCGCGCCGGTCATGAAGAGGACCGCCGGATAGGCCGTGTCGTCCTTCACGTTGTGGAGCGGCGAATAGGCGCGGAGCGCGCGGAACTGCGCCTCGTCCTTCACCGACCCGAACTCCGTGACGTTGAAGGCGCCGTTCGGACTTAGCTCGGTCCGGAGCATGTCGTAGATGCCGACGCCCGCGGCGACCGCCCGGAACATCGAAGGGTTCTGCACGAGCGAGGCGCCCACGAGGAGGCCCCCGTTCGAGCGCCCGCTGATCGCGAGCCGCTCCGGCTTCGTGTATCCGAGGTCGACGAGCGCGCGCCCACACGCAGCGAAGTCGTCGAACACGTTCTGCTTGTTCGTGAGGTTGCCCGCGCGATGCCACGCCTCTCCGCGTTCGCCTCCGCCGCGGAGGTTCGCCTCCGCGACGACACCGCCGCTGTCGAGCCAGATGCGGTAGGTCGCACGCATGCGCGGCTTGAGCGTCACGCCGAACCCGCCGTAGCCGGTGAGGTACGCCGGCAACGATCCATCGAGCTTCGCTCCGCGCTTGCGAAGGATGCTCATCGGGACTCGGGTTCCGTCCTTGGACACGCACGTCTCGCGCACGACCTCGACGTCACTCATGTCGTACGCGGCCTTCTTCGCGAGGGACGTCGCGACGAGGCGATGCTCGCTCGCGCGATAGAGGAGCCACTTCGGCGCCTCGACGAAGCTCTCGATACGGACGAGGAGATCCTCGCCGATCGGTAGCGCGGCGCTGACGCTCGACACCGGCGGAAGAGGCAGGACCGCAGCTGCGTGACCACGGGCACCCAGCGCGATCGTCGTCGGAGGCGGCGGAGGCGGCGGAGGTGGGGGCGGCGGCGACTTCTTCACGGGCTTCACGCCCTTCGCCGGCTTCGCGCCCTTCACCGGCTTCACGCCTTTCGCCGGCTTCGAGGGCCGGATCTCGCGCGCGAGCGGCTGCGGCTTCTCCCCGAGCGGGAATCGGCGGAGGCGCGACGGGCCGTCGGCGGTCTCGACGACGTAGAGCGCCCCCTTCGTGACGATCACGTCCTCGATGACCGCGTCTCCCTCGGGCAAGACATCGGTGGCGGACGCACGATCGAATGGCGGGGCAAACACGACGATCTTCCCGCGCGGAGCGTCCTTTCGCGAGACGGCGTACACCTTCCCGTCCGGCCCGAACGCGGCCGCCGAGAGCTCGTCCTCGAATCGCGAGAGGCGGAGCCACTTCCCGCCGTCGAGCACATGATGCTCGACCTCTCCGCCGTCCCCGTTCGAGACATGAGCGAGGATCCGCTTGCCGTCGTCGCTCCTCACGAGCTCCGTCTCGGCGATGCGCGGAAAGTCCTTCCCGATGGCGTACGTGTCGGCGGACTCGGGCGTCCCCAGCTTGTGGAACCAGACCTGCTGGTAGAAGTCGAGATCGACGGCCGACCGCTCGCCGTCGCGCGGATAGCGCGTGTAGTAGAGGCCGCTGCCGTCCGCGTTCCACGCGACGCTCCCGCCCGCCGTCCCGCCATGCACGCGCGCGATCGTCTCGCGACGCGCCTTACCGGTGGCGACGTCGAAGAGATGGATGTCACCGCTCTCGGATCCACCCTTCGACAGCGACACGGCGACGATGCGGCCGTCGGGGGACGGGACGAAGAAGTCGATCGTCGTCTTGCCGGAGGGGTCGATCGCGTTCGGGTCGACGACGACGCGCTCGCTCGCGACGTCCGGCGCTCTCGGCGCCGTCACCGGTCCGAGGTCGACGAGGATCGGCTGCTGCTTCGGCGGAGCGCTCTTCAACGCGAAGAGGCGACCGCCTCGGTGCTGCACGCCGACCCAGTCCGCCGAGGCAGCTCCGTAGATCGACGCCACTCGCGCGCGCACCGCGGCGCGCTCCGGGAGCGCGTCGAGCGTCGAGCGCGTGAGCGCATTCTGTGCATCGTTGAATGCCTGCACCTCGGCGCTCTGTCCGTCCTCGAGCCACTCGTAGTCGTCGGTGACGTCCGTGCCGAAGAAGGTATGGACGACGGGACGCTTCGGCGCCGGAACGGGAGGCACCCGCGCTCGGCGAGGTCGTGCCGGAGCGTCGTCGCGGGCGGCCCTCGCGACAGGTGCGTCGGCGCCGCTCGGCCGCGGCGATGCCGCCGGCGCACACGCAGCGAGCGCCACGAGCGCCCCGCCCAACGCGACCGACCTGCAACCGAGCGTGAGCTTCACTTGTCTTCGACCAAGGCACGCGCCGCTTTCCGGACCGGCCAGCCGTGATCGAGCGGCCCGTGACCGGCGCCGAAGCCCGGCGCGCGGAGCAGCGCCTCGCGGACGTACGCCCACGCTCGCGCGACCGCGTCCCGGAGCGGGAGCCCTTGCGCGAGCCCAGTCGCGCACGCCGACGCGAGCGTGCAGCCGGTGCCGTGCGTGTGGCGCGTGTCGATCCGCGCTCCCTCGAAGACCGCCTCGCCGCCCGGCCACATGAGGACGTCGACGACGTGCTCGCCGGCGACGTGTCCGCCCTTCATCATGACGGCCTTCGCGCCCATCGCGAGCAGCGCCTCGCCGGCGCGCCGGAGGTCGTCGGTGGTCTCCGTCACGAGCCCCGTCAGCGTCGCCGCCTCGGGCGCGTTCGGCGTCAGTAGCGCCGAGCGCGGGACGAGGAGCGAGGTGATCGCGCTCAGCGCTCGAGGCGGGAGGAGGGCTGCACCGCCCTTCGCGATCATCACCGGATCGATCACCGACGGGACACCGCCCGCATGATCGATCAGCCGCGCGACGGTCTCGACCGTCTCCACGTCACCGAGCATGCCCGTCTTGATCGCGTCCGCGCCGATGTCGTCGAGCACGACGCGGCCCTGTGCTTCGATCACGTCGACGGGGATCGGAGTGACCCCGGTGACGCCGAGCGTGTTCTGCACCGTGATCGCCGTCACCGCGGTGGCCGCGTAGCCGCCGAGCATGGTCACGGTCTTGATGTCGGCCTGGATCCCGGCTCCGCCTCCGGAGTCGGAGCCGGCGATGACGAGCACCCGGCCTCGGGGACCGGAGAACCTGGGACGTGATTCGAGCTTGGGGGAGTCCATATCGATGATCCGCTTCACCACTGCGCGGGAGCGTAGTCCTTGAGGAACTTCCCCCAGACGTGCGTGCCTGTGATGAGACCGGAGAAGAACGGATCGCAGACGCGCGCAGCGCCGTCGACGATGTCGAGCGGCGGCTGGAAGTCGTGCATCTCCTGCTTGCGCTGGGAGATCGCGATCGGATCCTCGTCCGTCACCCAACCGGTGTCGACTGCGTTCATGAAGATGCCGCTCGCCGCGTAGTCGGGCGCGCTCGTCAGCGTCATCATGTTGAGCGCCGCCTTCGCCATGTTGGTGTGCGGGTGCTTGTCCGTCTTGGTCCGGCGCGCGAACTGGCCCTCCACCGCGGACACGTTGACGATGTGCTTCTCGTCCGTCCGGTCTCGGGCCATCAGCGGCTTGAGCTTGCTGCAAAGGATGAACGGCGCGACCGCGTTGACGAGCTGGACCTCGAGCATCTCCGGCGAGGGAACGTCGCTCAGCTTGAGCCGCCAGCTGTTGATGGCGCGGAGATCGACCTGCTGGAGGTCGGCATCGGAACGCCCGGACGGGAACAGCTCGTGGTCGCGCGACGTGTCGTCGTACGCGCACGGGATCTGCGAGAGCGCCGCCGAGGCACGGATGCCGACCCCGGGTCCGTCGCCCCCGCGCCAGGCGACGAAGCCGGTCGACCCCGCCGCGGGGCCGCTGCCCTGCTCGAGCGCAGGCCCCGCCTCGACCGCCATCCCCGCCTTGCACTCCTCATGCGCGTGGAGGACCGACTGCACGGAGGACGGCAGCTCGGCGAAGGCGCGTCGCTCCATATCGAGCATGTGCGCGTAGAACGCCGCCGGGCGACGGACGGTCTGGGCCGCGTTGTTGATCAGGATGTCGAGACGCGACTCGGTCTGCGTGATGTAGCGCGCGAAGATCTCGACGCTCGGTGAGTGGCGGAGATCGAGACCGAACACCTCCAGGCGATCCTTCCACTTCGCGAAGTCGTCCTCGCGAGCGAAGCGCGCTGCGGCGTCGCGCGGAAAGCGCGTCGTGACGAGCACGCGCGCTCCCGCGCGGAGCATCATCAGCGCGGACTGGAAGCCGATCTTGATGCGCGCGCCCGTGATGAGGGCCGTCCGCCCCTCGAGCGACGCCGTCTGGAACCGCTTCGCATAATTGAGCTCCGCACACGACGGGCACATCGCGTCGTAGAAGAAATGGAGCCGGCGGTACTCCTCCTTGCAGACGTAGCAGTTCCGCGGCTGGAGCAGCTCGCGCACCTCGGAGCCCTCCGGCGCGCCGCCGACGAGCTGCGGAGGCGCGACGAAGACCTCGGCGCTGCGCACGGTCCGGATCTCGGTCGCAGCCTTTGCGGCGCGATCGTGCGCGACGAGCTCCTTGCGGGCCTTCTTCCGGAACGCCCTGCCCTTGACCCGGCTCTCCTCGCGCGTCGGCCGCGAGAGCCGCCCGGCCGCCATCAGGAGCCTGACCCGCGCCTCACGCTCCATCGTCGTCAGGCGCGCAGGGTCCCCGACGAGCGTCTCGAGCAGGGTGATGCAGCGCTCTAGCTCTTCCGGCGTGAAGGATGTAGCCGTGGTCATGTCCGGAGCCCTCTTTAGCGGAACTCGCGGCGCGACGCTTGTTGGCCTCGATTCCCGCGAGCCGGATTATGGTCGAGGCCATGTCGTGGCGGCGGATCGGTGCGCTCGCGCTCCTCGGGCTGACGCTACCGCCGAACCGCCAGGTCCTCCCGGACGAACCGCTCGAGCGGGGGCCGGTCCACCCGAGCGGTCCGCTCGCGGAGACGTGGACCCGGAGGACCGCAGAGGTCACCGCCCTCCGTGTTCGTCTCAACGGGCTCGGTGCCCGCACGCACGCGAACTGGGTCCTCTTCCGGCTCCCGATCGACACCACGCGGCATGACCGGCTCCGAGCCGTGCGCTTCACCCCGCGCAGCGCCTCGCCCACCGAAGTCGGCGCGTTCCGATTCGGTAGCGTGTGCGTGCCGGTCCCTTCCAACGGAGGCGTCGAGACCTGGGCCCTCTACACGGCATCCGGCATCGCCCGCACCGAGCGCTACCGCCGGCATCCGGCGCCGCCCACCGACGATCCGACGATCGCCGGCATCAACGTCCCGACCCGCGTCGCGAACCACGTCGCGTGCGGACGAGACGAAGGCGACCTCCTCGCCCCGGAGAACTGGACGCTCACGATCGAATGGGAAGAGCGGTAGCGAATCGCTCTCCACGCGAGCGACGAGCGACGAGCGACGAGCGACGAGCGACGAGCGACGAGCGACGAGCGACGAGCGACGAGCGACGAGCGACGAGCGACGAGCGACGAGCGACGAGCGACGAGCGACGAGCGACGAGCGACGAGCACGCGATCCCGAAGCCGACGGGACCGCTCGCCGCGAATGCGCGCTGGCGAACCGGCGGACGGCTCGACGCCCGCGGAGGAGTCGAACGCGAGGGACGGTCTCCAACCGCCGGCGCGCCCGAACCTCAGCCATCTGACTCCGTTGCCGGCACTCCCCACGATTCGCGTCCGAGAGCATCAGCGATCCCCGCGCGTAGACGACTACGCGCTGGGGACGGCCTCCTCCGTTGCCTCGCCAACGCACGCGACCAGCGACCGGGGGAGCGCTTCGAGTTGCTCCGCAGGTGCCGTGACGATCCCCCGAGTCCGCGCCCCCACCCGCGGGATTTGCGCCACGAGCGATGGCCGAGAAGGCCTGAGAGCCGCCATCGGCAAAGTCTGCACCCGAGACTGCGAAGAGCGCTGCGCAGCCCTCACGATGACACGGTCCTGACGGAAAAATGTGTGGTTTCGCGCTTGCTCCACGAACCAGTCGAAGCTACCCCAAAGCCCGATGCTTCCGCGTAATCCGGCCGACTACCGCTCCCTGGTCTGGGCCCTCGCGATGCCCGTGGTACTCGTCGCGCAGCTCAGGAACCCGACGCTGCTGCCGTACCTCACGCCGCTGAGCCTCTACCTCGCGGTGGCTGCGGGCACGATGGTTCACAACCACCAGCACTGCCCGACGTTCACGTCGAAGCGTCTGAATTCCTTCTACTCGTACTGGCTCTCGATCTTCTACGGGTACCCGGTCTTCGCGTGGGTCCCGACCCACAATCTCAATCACCACAAGCACCTGAACCGCGAGGGCGACGCGACGATCACGTGGCGCCACACGAACCGGAACGTCTGGTACATCGCGCTCAGCTACTTCTTCGTCTCGGCGTACTACCAGTCGTTTCCGATCAAGGAGTACATCGCCAAGGCGAAGACCGCGAACCCCAGGCTCTACAGACAGATCATCACGCAGTATGTGGTCTGGATCGGAGCGCTCGTCGGAACGCTCATCGCGTCCGTCGCGCTGAACGGCGTGTGGGTCGGGTTCAAGGTCTGGATCTTCGCCTTCGGCCTCCCGACCCTCCTCGGCTCGTACTCGATGATGTGGTTCAACTACATGCAGCACGTGCACTGCGATCCGTGGTCGAAGTACAACCACTCGCGGAACATCACCGGGCGCGTGTTCAACTTCCTCGTGTTCAACAACGGCCTCCACACCGTGCATCACGCCAACGCCGCGGCGCACTGGAGCACCGCGTACGCGGAGCACGCGAAGATCGCCGACAAGATCCACCCGGACCTCAACTGGAGGAGCTTCTGGTGGTGGGTCATCCGCGGCTACGTCATCCCCGCGTTCCTCCCGCGCTTCGAGACGAAGCAGCTCGGACGGGCGCCGTTCGATCCGCCGGAGGGCGGCCGCGTCGCCGCCTCGCGCGGACAGACGCCGATGATCGACTCCGTCGAGGCGCTCGAGGCGGGCAACAACGCCCAGATCGCGTGAAGCCGTAGCGCGCGTCGCTCTTCACGAGCGATGCGCCGAACGAGGCACACGAGCGGGAAGGAAGGATCGGTCTCCGGTCCACCTTCCCGCTTCTCGTTTGTCGTCGCCCCGATTCGATGGTTGCTACGTGCCCTCCGCGTCGGGCTCGTCGTCGAGCTCGCCTTCGACGTCCCCGAGGAGCACGTCGATGTCCTCGTCCGCGAGGCCCGAGAGCGCGCTCGTGTCCGCGCCGACGATCGCCTCCGCGAGCTCCCGCTTCTGACGCTTGAGAAGCGCGATCTTGTCCTCGACCGTCCCGCGCGCGACGAGGCGGACGACCGTGACCGCGCGCTGCTGTCCGATCCGATGCGCGCGATCGGTCGCCTGGTCCTCCGCCGCAGGGTTCCACCACGGGTCGCAATGGATGACCGTGTCGGCCGCGGTCAGGTTCAGCCCGGCGCCTCCTGCCTTCAGCGAGATCAAGAACAGCGGCGCGGTCCCGTTCTGGAAGCGATCGACGACGGCCTCGCGATTGGTCGTGGAGCCGTCGAGATACTCGTAGGCGACCTTCGCCTGATCGAGGTCCTCGCGCCAGAGCGTGAGCAGCTCGACGAACTGCGAGAAGACGAGCGCGCGGCGCCCCTCGGAGACGAGCTCGCGGACGAGGTCGAGGAAGCTCGCGCGCTTCGCGCTGTCCTCCGGGCGCGCCTCCGGATCGACGAGGCGAGGATCGCACGCCATCTGCCGGAGCCGCAGGAGCGCGGTGAGGACGGCGAGCTGTGTCCGCGCGCCCTGCCGACGCTCCGGAGCCCGGCGAACGGCCTCGCGCACCGCGAGCGCAAGCGCGTCGTAGGCACGCCTCTGTCTCAGCCCGAACACGCACACGCGATCGATCTCGGTCTTCGGGGGCAGATCGACGAGCACCTCGGCCTTCGTCCTCCGGAGGATGAACGGTCGCACCGTCGCACGCAGCTCCGCGGCGACGGCGCCGTCGGGGCGGATTCCGATCGGGCGCTCGTAGCGCTCGTCGAAATCCGCCGCCGTCCCCAGCACCCCGGGGTTCGCGAACGTCATCAGCGACCAGAGCTCCGAGAGGCGGTTCTCGACCGGCGTGCCCGTGAGCGCGAGGCGCATCTCGGCGTCGAGCCGGCGCGCAGCCCGTGCCGTCGCCGACGCCGGGTTCTTCACGTTCTGCGCCTCGTCGAGGATCACGCAGCCGAAGCGCGTCTTCGCGAGCCGCGTCGCCTCACGACGGAGGAGACCGTACGTCGTCACGACGAGATCGTGCTCGTCGAGCGCCGCTTCTCGCCTCCCGGCGGCCGGCCCTGTCCACGCGATCGCGCGGAGCCCGGGCGTGAAGCGCTCCGCCTCGCGGACCCAGTTGCCGACGACCGACGTCGGCGCGACGACGAGCGCCGGCCGGGCGCCGCCGTCTTCCTTCCAGCGCGCGAGGAACGAGAGCGTCATCAGCGTCTTGCCGAGGCCCATGTCGTCGGCGAGGAGCCCGCCCGCGCCGAGCTCCTTCAGGAGCTGGAGCCACGCGAGGCCGACGAGCTGATACGGGCGCAGCGTCGTCTCGAGCCTCGAGGGGACGCACGCGCGCGGGCTCTTCGCCAGATCGCGCAAGCGAGCACGGAGTGACTCGGCGCGTGGATCGACCGCGACGGCGATCCGCGAGTCCGGCCGATCGGCGAGCTCGATCCACCGCGCGATCCGCCCGAACTGATGCGGAGGCAGACGCATCGCTCCCCTGCCCGCGTCGAGCGTGCGCGCCTCGTCGACGAGCGCGGCGACGTCCTCGGAGATCCGCGCGAGCGTGCCGCCTTCGAGGACCACCCAGCGCCGGCCCTCCGCGAGCGCGCGATGCATCCGCGCCAGCTCGACACCGAGCGCGCCGGCGCGGAACTCGAGCTCGGCCTCGAGCCACCCCACCTCGGAGCTCACGCGGAGGTCCATCTGTCCCGGCGGCCCGACCTTCGTGTTGGCGAGCGACTCCGCCACCAGCACCTCGAAGCGAGGCGAAGCCGACGCACGAAGGCGAGCGAGGCCCTCCTGCCACAAGAGGACCGCGCGTTCCTCCGATGCCATCAAGCCGCGCTGAGTGGCGGCGAAGCCGGCCTCGTGGACACGTGCGAGCGCCTCGGCCTCGGCCTCGACGTCACGACCGTCGCCGTCCTTCCGGTGTGCGGCTACCGGCACCTTGCCGATCGAGTACACGGCCGTGAGGTCTCCGACCACGTCGAGCGGCGTGCCTGAAAGGCGCAGCTCGAACGACGGCTTCACGAGCGGCGGGAGACCGAAGACCTCGGGGGCCGGGAGCGTCACGCCGAGACCGCGGCCGCGGAGGAGCAGCGCGCGGCCCACGCGCTCCTCGTTGTCGCCTCCGAGCGGCAGCGAAGGCACACGGGCCATGCCGAGCGCGGCGTCGAGATCGACCTCGGACGCGACCTGATGGAACGCGTGCTCGGCCGGCTGCCAGAGATACGGGAACGGCCCCGCGAGGAGGAACGTCGTGCCGGCATCACCGACGAGCGCACCACCCTCGGTGAACCAGCGCGCAACGAGCCGATCGCCGTCACGCTCGACGCGCGGGCTCACGAGCTCACGCGAGAAGCGAACACGCGCCTTGAAGCGATTGGCGTAGAGGCCGATCTCGTCGCGCAGGAGATGCGCCAGGATCGACGCCTGCCCGCGCGTCGCGACGAGCACGTTCTTGTCGAGGTGGTACGGAGCCGTGAGCTCGACGAGCCTACGATGGCGCGGTGCGAGCCGCGCCGCGAGGACGTCGCGCGCGGGCACGAGCGCGCGATGCGTCGGCCGGCGATGCCGGAGGAGCAGCGCGGTCCTCGGCTCGGCGGCGGCGGCGGTGGAGATCGCGATCGCCTCGACATCGAGCTCCCACGCCTCGTCCAGCGTGCGCGAAGGAAGCCATGCGGAGAGACGCTCGCCGAGCGTGCGCTCCTCCAGCGCGCTCGCTCGCACCGCCGGGAGCTCGGAGGTCAGCGTCTCGGTCGGCACGCGCGCGGCGATCGCGGCGCGGAGCGCGGGATGAAACGCCACGTCGACGAGCAGCCACACGACATGCTCGCAGACGCGCGGATGCCGGCACGCGCAGGCGACGTCGAGCACTGCGTTCGGCTCCCGGACGCGCACCGACACGTCGAGCGGCGTCGAGAGGCGCTTGCCGCCGGGAGCAGCGACCACGCTCGCGACGAGCCGAGAGGCCGCGTCGAGCGCAGGGGCGCCCGCGTAGACCCGCGGCGCCGCGAGCGCCGCAGAGACGACCTCGGCGCCGAAGCGAGCATCGACGAGCTCGGGAGCGATCCTCGAGATCCAGGCGTCAGCCGGGGCGGTCACGTGCCGAGCATGCCCCTCGCGAGGCTCCGGCCGCAACCGCAGAGCGCCGCCCGGCTCTCCTGCTCGAGCTCGGCGGCTCACGAGCTCGAGGGACTGCCGACGCGTCGCCCGGTCACTTCTCCTTCTTCGCGTCCTTCTTCGGGATGCCGCCGCGCGGAGCGACGTCCTCGATCTTCTTGCTCGCCTCCTTGTAGCGACGGCGCATCTCGGCGGCGAGCTCGGGCTCCTTCTTGATGAGGTCGGTCTGCTCGCGCGGGTCCGCCTCGAGGTCGAAGAGCGAGAACCGGACGTCGTTGCCGAACGCGATCAGCTTCTTCCGCCCGTAGATCAGCGCGCGGCGGCGTTCGTTGTAGTCGTCCTCCGGAAGGTCGACGATGACGTCGCGCTCCTCCGCCTCCCCGCCCGCGAGCTCCTTCAAGAGGCTCTTGCCCGGGAGCGCGGGGACGTTCTTCGCTCCGAGGAGCTCGACGACCGTGGGCGCGAGATCCGCGTGCCCGCGTGCCGCCGCGATTCTGCGCGGCGTCACGCCCGGAACGTAGAAGAAGAACGGGACGTGCACGAGCTCCTCCCAGACCTCGTGCGCGTGGCGGTAGATGCCGTGCTCCCCGAACGCCTCGCCATGATCGGCGGTCACGATGATCGCGGTCTTCTTCGCCCACGGCTGCGCCTCGACGAAGTCGAGCAGCTTGCCGATCCAGAGGTCCGTGTAGAAGACCTCCTCGTCGTAGAGATCGCGTGCCCGCTTGCCGAACTTCGGGCTCTCCTCGTGCGCCTTGTACTGGTCGTGCGGGTCCATGTAGTGGAACCACGCGAAGAACGGGCGCTCGCCGCCGTCGGCCGGAGCGGAGACGTTCTTCAACATCTCGATCGCGAGCGGCGTGAGCTTGTCGCTCGTGACGTATGGATCGGTCTGGTAGTCGAACGTGATGCCGGGCACGATCTTCCACGCCGCGAAGCCGGTCTCGAAGCCCGAGGTTCCCGGGGCGAAGTACATGTGCGCGTGACCGCCGACGCAGGGGATCCCCTCGGCGGCCAGGTGCTTGCACACGAACTGATCCGCCGAGAGATATCGCGTGAAGAACGATCCCGTCCGCACCAGCTCCGACGGGTAGCGGCCCGTGAGCATGCCGGGGACGCTCTTCGACGTGAACGACGACGTCGAGTAGCCGTTGTCGTACGAGACCGACCGCGCGTGGAGCGCGCTCAGGCGCGGCGCGATCGGTCGCTCGTAGCCGGCCCACGGCATGTCGGCGCGCAGGCTGTCGATCGTGAGGAGGAGGACGTTGTACGGACCGCCCGCGAGGGCTGCATCGGCACGCTCGGGCGCGCCTCCCGCGTCGCCCGCGTTCCTGGCGACCTCCTTCTCGACAGGCTTCTCCGGAGCGGGCGCGCGCGCCGCGTCCTCGACGCGCTTCTCGGCCTCCGCCTCCTTCTTCGAACAACCGCTACAGCCCAAGAGCGCGACCGTCACGGCCGCCGCAAGACACACTGCACGCATCGCGACCACGTCTAGCACGCCATGCGCGGCGCAGACGAAGCTAGCGTCACGGCGCGGCGCAGCGCCTTGCCACGCCGCGATCCGAGACGTCCTTTCGGGCACGAGGGGATCTCGCGCGTGCTCCTCGCCGACTTCCGTCGCGAAGTGGTGGCGCGACCTTGAAGCTGCGCAGAAAGCCATCAAGCCCGAGGAGGGTGCATCTTCTCCGAAGCCGTCCACCGACGAGCGTGGCGCAGGTCGTTGCCTACGCCACGGCGGTTCGCGCATGCGAAGCCGTGCTCGTCCATCCGCGACCGATAAGGTGGAATGCTCGCGTCGGCCCCGTGCACGTTCGTGCACTCGGCGTCCGCCTCGATGACGATGTCAGCGCTACTTCTTCGCGCGCTTCTTGCCGCCCCCGGCAAAGTAGGTCGTTGCCCTCTTCTGTCCGGACTTCGTCAGGGCGCCGCTGTTCAAGCCCTCAGCGAGCGGTCGCGGAACCTCCCGCGTGTCGAGGTTGAGGGCGGCCTTGATCTGCTCCGCACGGAGCCCCTCGGGATGCTTCGCCAGAACGGCCACGATCTGCTCGAGCGTCCGCGCGATGTCGTCAGCCGAGCGGCGACCGAGCCGGCCGGCCTTCTTCGAGACCTTCTTGGCGACCTCCGGGGCGGCCGTGGTGGCCCCGTTGGTCTTCGCGCGAGGTGCGCGAGGAGCAGTGGCCTGGCCTCCCGTGATGCTCACCAGTTCGTCGAGGCTGGCGCCCCGGAGGGCCTGAACGATGGCGGCGGCGAACTCGTGGGCGTGGGCTTCGATCGTCTGACGGAGAGTGGACATGCACCACTCCTACCGTTGGATCGATAGTGTGGACAACCACTATTGATATATTCGGGTGGCTTCACCCCGCAGGCGTGGTCAACTGCTGGACCCCGGCCGGTAGTCCGGGCCGCAATGAAAGGCCCCATTGGTTGGTCCAAGTCCCCGAGCCGCAAGGCTGCTGCAGCCCTTCGTGAGTGGCTGACATTGCCGCCCCCCTCCTCGCCGCGAGGAGAACGAACAGACGAACGCTCGGACCGACACGGGCGGCGCCGTCCACCAGGCGGCGGTAGTCGCGCACGGGGGCTTCGCTTCCCAGGGGGCGGCGGCGGCTGAATTAACGGCGTCACCCCCGCGCATAGTCGAACCGAGGGGAGCACCAAGTCCTCAATCGATATCCCCCACGCCGACCGTTGTCGACGTAGCGAACGGGGACCAACATCCCTTCGTCGAAGCTCGTGACGACCACGCCCCGTGCAGTTGGGTCGCGCGGCGGGATGATCCGCGCTCGACAGTTTGACTACGATGAGCCCGTGACCATCGAAAAGACGTCTGCGAAGTCCGTCCTGGCTGCGCTCGCCGCGAATGCATTCGTGGCGACGCTCAAGCTCGTCGCGTTCGCGTTCTCGGGCTCAGCGTCGATGCTGTCGGAAGCCATCCATAGCCTGGCCGACACGGGCAATCAGGTGCTTCTCTTCGTCGGTCTTCGTCGCAGCGCCCGGCAGCCGGACCAGCTGGCCGAGCCGGCGCGCCTCAAGTCCACCGTCGCGGGGGCGCGCCACCATGGGCGGACGCCGACGGGCCAGTCGGGGGCGGCGCTGCTCGACCGGGGCGGGCTCCACCCCCCGGCGGCCAATCGCGGCATTCTCCAACCCTAAGGTTCCCACGCAACGCCGCCTGCCGCCTTCGGCGTCGCTGGCTGTGCCGCCAACGTCCCGCACGGCAGCATGCGCGGCCTCGCGCCGCACGTACCGCGGCTCGGATCCGGGCCCTGCGTCGGCCTCGGCGCATCCCTCCGCGTCGAGGGCGCGGGCCTGGGCTAGGCGGTCCGCACCCCGCTCCGCACCGCCGGGAGCATGCCGTGCCTGAAGTATCTGCGGAGGAAGGCGGATCCGGCAACGCTTGCCGTACTGCTCGAAGATGGTGTCGCCGTGTTCGGCCTGCTGTTGGCAACCGCAGGCATCGGACTGACGTACTGGACCAAGCAGCCTATCTGGGACTCGGTCGGGTCGATCCTAGTTGGTCTGCTTCTCGGCGGCGTTGCCCTCTTCCTCGTCATCGAGAATCGGGGTCTGCTGCTGGGTAAGGCCGCGCCGCCCGAAATCGAAGCGAAGTTCGCCGACGTGCTGCGGTCGCGGCTGAGTGTGCATCTCGTACGCGACGTCAAATCGCGACAGCTCACGCCCGCCGAGTACATATTGAAGGCAGAGATTACGTTCGCCGAGGACTTCATCGCGGATCGACTCGAAGAGGTCGCTCCCCGCGAGCCGGACGCGTTGAGCGGCGCCTTCCGGCGTTCAGCGCTCCGCGCAGTGGCCTCTGCTGCGACGCGCGTCGTTGCGGAGGAGATCGATGCGATCGAGGATGCCGTGCGCGCAGCAATCCCTGAAGCGAAGCACATCGACCTCGAAGTCGATCGCGGCCTACGCGAGGGCGGACCACACTCCAGGCGCGATGGCCCCTGAGCTTCCGAGCGGCGCTCCCACGAGGAGACTTTCGTTCCGACGCTTCGCGACGATGGGGGTGAGCCTCTCCACGCTCTCGGACTAGCATCGTGATGGACAGGCGAGGACGACGCTTCGAGAAGCTGACGCCGCCGTCAGGTAGACACGGAGAGGCTTGACCGGACTCTCGGCGCTGGCGGACCGTGCGGGCGTGAAGTTTCGGCTCATCGGACCTGCTCTGCTCATCGTCGCGTCGACGGCGGTCGTCGTTGCAATCACGTTCGTTGCCCAGCTCATCACGGGACGGCTCCTCGAGACGGCCCACACCGGCGACTATGAGCTGATGCGGCGCGCATTCAGCCGAACGCTCAAGTCGATGTCCGACGAGGCGTCGTCGGACGCGGAGCTGTTCGCCAATATTCCGAGCGTGCGCGCGGCATTCATCGAACGCGACCGACAGAAGCTTCTCGGTCAATCCGAGCGCGCGTACAAGCTGCTGGAGGAGAAGTACGACATCGACCAGGCGCAGTTCCACACCCCGCCGGGCGTATCGTTCTTGCGTCTCCACAGCCCGGAGAGGTTCGGCGACGACCAGACGAGCTACCGGTCGATGCTCGCCGAGGTCCACCACGAGAGGAGTCTACGCAAGGGCGTCGACATCACCCGAGCGGGTCCAGCGGTCTTCGGCATCGTGCCGATCCTCGACGATGCGGGGAACCTCGCCGGCAGCTTCGAGGTCGGACTCGAGCTCGGCCCGATCCTCGACGACATGAAGACCCAGTTCGGGGTCGAAGGCGCCGTCTTCTTCCATGAAAAGCAACTCCAGGAAATCTCGACGGACCTTCCCCCCGATGTGGTCAGCTCGAAGAACCGCATCGGGAAGTACACGCGATTCCACGCCACGGACGCCAAGCTCGCTACCGCCCTCGTCACCGATGGCGATATCGACATACGGGCACCGACGAGTTACGAGAGGACTGTCAGCGACGTCCCATACGGCGTGCAGCTGATTCCGCTCTACGTCTTTGCGATCATCCTGATGGCCGGCGTCATCGTCGTCGTGATCCGCGGCGCGCTCGTGTCGCCTCTCGCGTCGATCACCGAGCGTATGACCGCGCTCGCCGCGGGTAGCGCGGCGAGCTCCATTCATCCACTCGACAACCACTGCGAGGAGCTGCAGACGTTGGCAAAGACCTACGAACAGCTTTACCGGCAGAGGAACTCGTGAAGCGGCGCTCTGCGCTCCCTGCCCTGTGGAGGACTCCACGAGGGCACGGAATGACCGCTTTCTGACGTTCCGACCGTCCCTCGACGATGAGGTGACGCGGGCGACGCTGCGCCGAGAGATCGAAGCAAGAATCGAGGTTCGTCGCGCCCGTCGCCCAGCCCATTTCCTCGCCGCATCGAGGGCAGCGAGGGGAGCCTCTCAGCGCCGTCGTCGTCACGACGGACGCTCCTACTTCTCCTTCAGCGCGCAGTGCCCCTTGTCACACCAGACCTTCCGCTCCTGGCAGGTCGGCGGCGCCTTCGTCCTGAGCGCGGCGCACTCGTTCTCGTTCCACTTCTTGCACTGACCGTCCTTCACCTTCTGGAGGGTCTCGTTCCACTCCTTCTCCTCCGACTTCGGGATCGCTCCGGTCGTGCAGGTG
>Ga0066256_1001251_pt2 | contig 31798 bp, 34 predicted proteins | sample ThiBio_1000_biof_FD_87107 | JGI IMG/M metagenome (GOLD analysis project Ga0066256, IMG submission 87107) | Wastewater bioreactor microbial communities from Cape Town, South Africa - Thiocy_expt_1000_biof (version 2) | ecosystem: Engineered > Bioreactor > Thiocyanate-remediating >... | reverse complement strand
GCCGCGATCCTTGCCGCGGCTGCGCGCGTTGATTCAAGCGCTTCGGTTGCTATGGTAATTTGTGAAATTGCGGCAGATGCGGCAGTTGAAGCGCCTGTTGCTTGTGCAGAAGCAGCCTCTATTGCTTCTTTAATTTTAGCCGCAGATAAGGCGGCTTTTTTCGTTAAAATGTTTGTTTTCCTTGCGCCACCACTGCTACGACGACGATGCCGTGTACTCATTTGTTATAAACACATATAATTAGCAAATGAGTGATTGTTATGATTTAGTTATTGTTGGTGCGGGTGTTTCAGGCATGTTAGTTTTAGGATGCATTCCAGCCGAAATCACATAGAAAATCGCGGTTGTTGACCCAACATTTTCTGGCAGTGATCTTGGTGTAAAATGGGGACCCATTAAATCCAATACATCTGCAAAACAAGTTCGTGATGCACTTAGGTCTGTTCCGCGATTTGCATCTGATGCGTCGCTTGAATTAGATGCATATAGGGATGCCGAGCATGTTCCGTTACATGTATTCGCATCAGATGTGGGACGTTTAGCAGCTCCGCTACTTGATGCTGCAGAATGTATTATAGATAAAATTGTGAAAATTGAACACAAAGAAAGCGAATTTATATTATATTCCGCCGACCATGGAGAAATATACAGTCGGCGAATTGTATTATGTACTGGTGCAACACCGAAAATGCTTGATATTAGTCGTCCAACAATACCATTAGAAATAGCGTTTGAGCCCGTGCGACTGAAACGAATTGTAAAACCAGGTGATTGCATAACCATATTTGGTTGTTCACATTCTGGAATATTAGCAATTAAAAATGCGCATGACACCGGTGCACATGTTTATGGAATTTACAGTGGAAAAACACCTTTTTTATACGCACGAGATGGAGAATATGAAGGCGTAAAAGGTGATGCTGCGGATATTTGCGATAGTATTCGTGTCGGCCATTATCCAAATGTAACGCTGATATCATATGCAAATGGAACAGCTGTTAGAATGGCAATAAGTAAATCAAAGTATATTGTGCATTCAGTCGGATTCAAGCCACGTAATGAAATCGAAGGACGCAACAACTGGGCAACTTGCGTCAGGAATATGGGGTTTTGGCATAGGATTTCCAAGTTCAAACATTTACAATGGTAAAACTTATTATGATGTGGGTATTCCGCCATTTGTTGAACATATAAAAGCAAATATGGGCAGCATAATTGTCTAAGTTACGAATAAATGGCTTATAAAAAATCAAAGAAGTCTTCTGCGTTTAAAATGGTTAGTGTAGTGTTGGTTATGGCAGCGATTGTAGCTGCGATTGTATATATTGCATATAATAAACCCGCTGCAGCAGAAGGTTTTGTTGGTGGTGATGGAGATTATCACATGGTAATGTTTAAAGCTGATTGGTGCGGATATTGTAAAAAAGCTTTACCAACATATAGCGAATTAATGAAAAATATGCAAGGTTCTGTTGTAGATGCAGATCGACACCTATATTTTGATATCATTGATCCTGAACTGGATAGTAATAAAGTAATACTAACTCCAGTAGTTGTTGGTGGAGAAAATACTACGCAAGTCATATTGAACACACCATATGGTCAAGGTAAACCTGTGCAAATTACCGGTTTTCCAACATATGTAATGTATGCACCAGGTGGTGCTGAGCCGGTCAGATATCAAGGATTGCTTGATCATGATGCAATTATGACATTTGTTAAAGCATTATAATGCATGCACGTGCGCACATATGCTGACTAAAAATGAAACACAATAAATTAATAGCATAAGCTTCTCATAATATGTCAACGTATACAACTATTACAAGTTTTACAGATGTTATTGAACATATAATACCTGGAACGTTAGTTGTGCTTGATTTAGATGAAACTGTATTTAAATTCGATGGCATCGGTCATCCAACCTGGTGGAAAAATACATACGAAAAATATTTAGAAATACATGGTTCGCACGAAGCAGCGGATGATGCATCATTACGCGAGTGGAATGAAAAAGTTGGCGCGCTGGCAGCAAAACATACAGATGAATATGGATTGTATAAATTTATGCAAGATGTTGAAGATGCAGGAAACATGATTGTAGCATTGACGGCAAGAAGTGGCGATATGATTGAAATGACAGAATGACATGTTGATGATATTGGTATTACACCAAGGAAGATTTAAAATGCCGACATAATAAATGTTCTTTAGTGTAAAATCAATGTGATAGGCAAGCTTTTTCTCTAAGTTTGAAATAGAGTGAATGCCTTTCCTTCCACTTTTATTTGAAAAGTTTCAGGAAATTTTCTCTCATATAATTTATCACCTTAGGTGTTAAATTATACAAAAGCTTATATAAAAATATTCACAAGAATATTTAAAACATGGGTAATTTTGCTTTTTAGCTACCATGCTTTTTAAGAATTTATTTTAAAAATCTTTAGCACAATAAAGTACTCACTTCCCCGAAGAGAAGAAATGCCACAGATTTTCAAGAGGCTTATTCTAAATATGTACAACTTCTTTAAATCGGCATTTTAAATATTCCTTGGTGTAATATCATTTGTTTTCATGAAAAGAGTATATTGTTCAAACAATGTTGCGTTAAATGTTTGTTCATTGATAAAAAGTTTATATGTGTGGTTATCTTCGAATTATCATTACATCTCATGGTTATAGTTCTACTTGCGCAAACTACTCATGAAAAATTATGTTTTTGTTCATTACATTCCTAAAAAGTTCCTTTCTATGCAACTATTTATGAAAAATTATGGTTTTGTTATTTACATTGCATTCAAAATCTGCTTAGCTGATTTTGAATTAAGTCATTTTCCAGCTTTGCTGGAAATTGACGCTTAAAATTCCGTTTGGTGGATACTTTACGAAAATCTTCCATTATTGATTAATCACATTACTAAAAATTTGTTTTGTGACATACTTTACGAAAACATTTCATTTTTGTTACTTACATTACTAAAAATTTGTTTTGTGACATACTTTACGAAAACATTTCGTTTTTGTTACTTACATTGCTAAAAATTTGTTTTGTGACATACTTTGCGAAAACATTTCGTTTTTGTTACTTACATTGCTAAAAATTTGTTTTGTGACATACTTTGCGAAAATATTTTGATTTTGTTACTTACATTGCTAAAAATTTGTTTTGTGACATACTTTGCGAAAATATTTTGATTTTGTTACTTACATTGCTAAAAATTCTGTTTGGTGGATACTTTACGAAAACATTTCGATTTTGTTACTTACATTACTAAAAATTTGTTTTGTGACATACTTTGCGAAAAACATTTCATTTTTGTTACTTACATTACTAAAAATTTGTTTTGTGACATACTTTGCGAAAACATTTTGATTTTGTTACTTACATTGCTAAAAATTCTGTTTGGTGGATACTTTACGAAAACTTTCACGATTGATTAATATTGTGAGGTTGTATAACATGTATTGTTCTTATTACTGTATTATACTTGGTATTGTTATAAATTATTATCATATTATCGTTCTTTTACCCGATAAAATGTATTTTTGTTGGGGATTTGATTGATGTTAATAATCATTAGGTTTACTGGTATTTGTGCTGGTAAGGGGGTTATAGGGGGACATTAGCCCACTTAGTGGGCTAAAAAGGCTGATGTCCCCCACCCGATAAAATACATTTTTGTTGGGGGGATTTGATTGTTGTTATAAATCGTTGGTTTACTGGGATTTTTACTTGATGTTTGATGGTTAGGTAGCCGATTGGCCTGCTACGCAGGCCAAAAAGGCTGATGTCCCCCACCCGATAAAATACATTTTTGTTGGGGATTTGATTGTTGTTATAAATCGTTGGGTTTACTGGGATTTGTGCTGGTAAGGGGGAGGCGAGGATTTTCCGCAGAATAATTTGCAAAGCAAATGATTCTGCAGCCTTTTTAGCCCACTTAGTGGGCTAAAAAGGCTGATGTCCCCCCATTATGATATTCCCTTCAAACTACCTATATACTTTTTACGACCGGTTTTGATATCTATCATTATATTGCCAGATTTATCACGCGCATACATGTTTCCGCTTGTGAATTCTAGGACACATGGAGTGTCTTTATACATCGCATCGCCGACATTATATTCAACAAATTCTTTATATTTACTTAGGTCCAAGGAGATTCCACCGATTTTACTTTGGAGAGATTTTAGACGACATTTGATGGATTCCATTTTAACTATTGACATTTACATGGATTTTTGGGGGCTTCACTTTTGACGATTGGCGGGGAGACGTGTTTCAAGTGTTACGACACATTGTTAAAAAATACACATCTGGTATGATGCGGGGATCGACGGGAGTAATGGAAATAATCGCAATTATGATGTTGGAAAATGTTATGATGTTGGAAAATGTTATGATGTTGGAAAATGTTATGATGGTGGAAGATGTTATGATGGTGGAAGATGTTGGAAGATGTGGAAGATGGCAGGGGGGGGGTAATTATTCTAAATCAGTTAAATCGGTACCACACATTTCATTTTTAGATATTTTATTTTCAGAAATAATTGTTGCAACAGGCGTGTCAAAATAACTATATTTATATAAACTTGTTGGGGTATGAAATTCAAGATCGCGTATACTGGCTTCCAAATTACCAAAATGTTTAAATAAGATTTGGGTTACTTCGGCAGGGGTCCATTTTCCTTCTAATTCCGAGGATAATTCTAAGCCTTCAGTCGTTTCATAAAAACTACTTAACATTTCTTTCAAGATTTCGACACTACAACGGCCATATTCTAAGGTTAAATCGATCCGACCGGGACGGATTAGTGCACTATCTAATTTTTCGGGGTAATTCGTTGTTATTATTATGATTCGGCCGGGGACTTCTAATGTGCCATCTAAGACATTTAATAATGTTGATAAATCCATGGCATTGCGGGCGGGTTCGACTGGTACGACTTGGCGAGATGAGACACCTTTATTACTTATTACACTACTCATAAACATTCCTGGATTCATTTCTGCTAAACGCATCTGTTCTTTGAACTTTTCTTCTGGAGAGGCTTCACTTTCAAGGGTTGCTTCACTTGCATCCATACCTGCTTGACGTTTTACTACCACACTTTTCATTGCATCGATATCTTCGATTACATAGATTCGTTGTTGGACTGGGATATGCAACACTTCCGTCTTTGTGCCATCAAACACGTGGACTTCGTCGCTGTAAAACAAGTGTTTCAATGCTGTATTCGTTGCGTGTGTTCAAAACAAACACGCGGGATTAAAAATACAAAACATTTTAACGTTATTTTGCTTTACTACGAGATTTACTTGCACTTTTTGGAGCGGCTGGATCGGCTTTGCTTTTAGCAGCGGATTTTGCACGACTTTTTGTAGGTGCTGCTACCATTTCTTCATCTTCTTTTGATTTAGATGCAGCTTTCGCACGACTTTTTGCCGGGGCTGGTGCAGCTTCTTCCTCATCGGTATCTGACTTGGGTGCAGATTTAGGCGCAGCTTTTGCACGACTTTTTGCCGGGGCCGGTGCTACTTCTTCCTCATCAGTATCTGACTTGGGCGCAGCTTTTGCACGACTTTTTGCCGGGGCTGGCACTACTTCTTCATCCGCTTCATCTGGTTCAGTTGGTATTAGTTCGAGCAAGTGTTGATTCTCTTCAAGTGCCCGTTCAATTAAGATTTTTAAACTTTCTAACTGCTCACAATTTGTTTTTACAGCATTATATAGCGCAATATATTCGCTTGCACTGACTGTAATACTTGTCATTTTCCTAATTAATTTTCATACAAAAACATCGTCTTTCAGTTTTTTCAACATCATTTGCGACTGAGAATATCTGCTGACCGATAAAATGGCCGATTCAACGGGTCTGGTATATGTCCAGGATTGTAATTATTATGTGGTGGCCTATATTCTGGTGGCCGATATAATTCAACGCTATTCATCATCTTCTTGTAATCATCGGGGAATTTATCGTTTTCACTATTTTTCACAAAAAACGCGTTCACACCATTACTATCACAGCCGATATGGCTATAGCCGCTTAGTAAGTGTTTCCATGCGGTGATACTACTGCCGAAATATGTTGTTCCATCGAAACTATGCATTGCATCATATCCAACAACTGCATCTGTGTCTGGTCCAAGACTCGCATTGTATTCTACAACAATCACACGGGCATCTATATACTTCAACAGTTCTCTCATAACATACCAATCATTAAAATCAATATCAAGCGATAGCAAATCTAATTTCGATGGTATACATAATTCATTAACCAATTGTTTGATATTTTCAACAGTTACGAACCGTTTGCGTAAATTTATCTGTGGGATTTCATAACCACTATCTATCATTATACCTCCAAATCCATGTGATTCCCTAAGATTTCGCGTATTACATTCACTACCATCCCCAGTTCCAATCTCCAAATATAAACGATTCGTCACTCCGATATTAGAAAAAATAAACTCCAATATACCATCTTCTCCATTTTGTGAATATTTACGCCTTTCTATACTTTCCATTTAACTATATTTACATTCGTTATTATTAAATGTCAGAATCAGGTTCAGACGTTTCTTCATCAAGTAAGTCATCTGCACCAACAATCAATCCAGAAGATGATCTTGCAGGCTGCGTTAAATGTCTAATACAACTTCGAGAAGAAATTACAAAACTATCTATTGCAATTAAAGAACGAAAAAAACGTATGACAGCAATTTCATCAACGATTTTAGGACTGATGCAAAACAAAGAACTAAAAGTACTACAACTTGCACAAGGTCGCAATGGATACTTAATCGATGCTGAAACAAGTAAAGCCAAACCACTTAGTAAAAAATATCTAACCGAAAAAATTATAGAATATTTTAAAGATGATGCTGAACTCGCTAAACAATTAATTGATTTCCTTAACGACAGTCGCGAAAAAGTTACAAAACGAGAACTTAAGTTCAAAAAAGGTGACGCTGGCCCTCCTGCGGTTGAACCGTAATTTTCTCGCACGTTTAATTAAGAATTATAAAATGTCACTTGCACAAACTGCATCTCGCGCAATTGTTGAAGGTATGACTGATGGTACTGACAGTGCCGCATGGAAAGACCTCGCCGTTTCAGCCATTGTTTTCCTTGTATATGTTGCCATTATCCTTCTGTTCGGCAAATACCTCTGGAATACCGCTATTTGCCGCATGATTTCTGTTGCCAAACCCGTTGACAGTGTGTTCTACATTCTTGGTCTGATGCTGTTTGTTGGACTCGTCCATCCTTCATGCTAAATACCTATGCTGCTTAATTTTTGTTCTAATTTATTGATTCGCATTTCGATTTCATTAATCGCTAAACCAACCGCTTGAGTTGCACCTATATGCATTTTATATATCTGGTCAACATTTAAAAATTTATAGTCATCAAATCCATGTGCTGGTGCAATCAAAATCGATTTTGGTAGTATTTTTTCTACATCCTGTGCTATAAATCCAATCACATTTCGGTCTTCAATATCCGGAAAATATAAAGGATCCCATGTATATCGACGTAATTGTAATCCATCAATTGTTGAATAACATATACTTAATGATGCAGGCATAATGTTCGTTTTGATGCGATAATCTGAGCTTGTTTGCCATGTTGTGGTCGTTTGCTTCACTGAACCATCTGTTGTTAAAAACAATTCAACACTTGCCGATAAACTTGATGTTGCCCCTAATCCAATTGAACCCGCTGCAATTGAATTTGCAGATATAACGTTCACATTTATTGTTGATATAATTGCAAGTGATGCATTTGCAGATGCTCCAACTGTTACTTCATACGTTGTGTTGTTATAAAATAGTATACCATCTCCAATCGCCCCATTTCTTACTGGTGCTATATACATACCCGATGATGTTGCATTCAGAGAAACATTTTGAGCATTTATTACGATACTTGATGCAGATTGTGAACTTATACCAGCTTGAAATCCAATTGCAAGAGCAAATGCACCTTGATTCACTTGTCCAGCTTGTGTTCCAATTGCAACAGCACCCGCGCCTTGGTTAATTTGCCCCGCTTGTAACCCAATTGCGACAGATGAAATACCTTGGTTTAGTTGCCCGGCTTGTTGACCAATTGCAACTGCACCTATCCCTGCACCAGTACTTTGTGCATAGTTTCCAACAGCAACAGCATATGCGCCTTGGTCAATAGAACCGGCCGAATTTCCTATTGCAACTGCACCAGCACCTTGATTTCCATATCCAGCTTGCAGCCCAATCGCAACAGACGATATACCTTGTGAACTATATCCGGCTTGATATCCGATTGCAACTGTATATGTACCTTGATTTATTTGTCCTGCCCCTGCACCTATACCTACTCTATACAATGCAGTTCCTCCACTATTCACATTTACTCCCATCGTTGTTGATGAAATTATACCATCCGTCCATAATGATACTGTACTAATTGTCCCAGTTGACAAATTTATTGCATTCAATGAACTAAAACTAATAGTTGATGTAGAAAATGATGCAGCTATAACAGATGGAAGAACCGAACGGTCATTCAATAATCGCGCCGTCATCTTACAAAATTAAATCTTCAAGAGATTTTAATTCATTGTTAATAATGCTGATTTTTCGCATTAGTTGTTGTGTTGCTCCAATATTTAATTTCTGAATTTGGTCAAAACTCATTATTCGAAAATCAGGAATTTCATTATATTCTACTTTAGTCACAAGAGACGGCATAATATTCTCTATGTCTTGTGCTATAAACCCACATACAGTTCTATCACATACATCATGAATTACAGATGAATCCCATGTAAATCGTTTTAATGGTAATCCTGCTATTGTTGAATAGCATATACTTAGCGACACAGGTACTATATTTGTTTTAACGCGTTGATCCGATGATGTAAACCATGTTGTTGTTGTTGTTTTCACAGCATTATCACCAGATAGTTGCAGTTGTATTGATGTGCTTAAAGTCGATGTCATACCTATACCAATTTGTGCGGCTAATACTAAATTTGCCGAAATAATGTTAGAATTAATTGTAGATATCGATGCACTTGACACTTGGAATGCTTGACTTGCAATTACTTCACATGTTGTTGCATCATAATGTAACATATTTACAGATGCAGTTGGATCCATTCTAATTGGATTTATATATAATGCGGATGCTTGCGATGATAGTGCATCGGATGTCGCATTTAGTGTAATACTTGATGCCCATGCAGATGATATGCCAGCGTTATGTCCAAGTGAAACAGCATGCGCCGCATGTGTTGAATTACCGGCTAAATATCCAATACATATTGAATTTGGCTGTTGGTTTCTTTGACCAGATTGTGTACCAATAGCGATTGAACTAATTTCAGATGCGGTTCCCTGAGATGCCCAGCCAAGTGCTATTGTATTTTCACCCGAATTTGCTTGAATTTGTGAAGCAAAACCACCCGCTATAGTATTAGTACCCAATCGTGTTAATCCAGCCAGAAATCCAATTGCGATTGCACCAGTAGATGAACCATTATTTAGAGTATATGGACCAAGCCCAATCGATGATGTTGCTTGTGATGTGTAACCAGCAAAATATCCAATACCAATAGCATAATTATCTTGTACATATGTGCCAGCATATGGTCCTACTGCAATTCTATACGAACTAACATTATCTATTCCACTCGAAATCCCATAGTTTAAACTGGATGGCGATGGACCATTAAATTGTATCATATTCAATGTTAAATTTGTAATTGATACAGAAGTAAGATTTAATGTACTAACATTGAAAGATGTGGTTGATATGTATTGACTTGATACACTTGATACTATTAGTGTTGCATTTTGTAACGATGCTGCCATTTTACCACATATATCATATTATTTATCCTAGGATTCCCGGTCTACGGCAAGGGTAGATTGGGAAGCCTTAATTTATCCAAATGGCGTAATAATTCGTGGTACCCTACTGTTCCGAAATTAAGCAACACTGAAAGTGTTGCTTAATTTCTGGAACAGTAAGGGTTTACGCTGTGTTCCGAAAAATTAAGCAACACTTTTAGTGTTGCTTAATTTCGGAACACGACGGTATTGTCCATCGAGATTTTATTGATGCAATCCGCGTTTCTAATGTTTCAATGCGCTGAATCAAATGTTGTGTAGCACCGATTTGCATCTTATATATTTGATCATAATCTAAACACTGAAAATCATCTATTCCATTCATTGTTGTACTTCTAACTGATTTTGGTAAAATTTTTGATACATCTTGCGCAATCAAACCGACAACATGTTTATCAGTTGATGATATCATCCATTCATATCTTTTTAATTGCAAGGATTTGATTGTCGAATAACATACATCAAGTGATGCTGATATTATTCCCAATTTAATTCGCATATCAGATGATGTTTTCCATAAAGTTTGGGTTGCTTGTATAGCATTATCGTTTGACAACTGCAGCTGATTACCAATACCCGGTGTCACACCTATACCTATCGCAGTTGTTGCTAATATCAAATTTGTTGATATATAGTTTGAACTAAGGGATGATATATTTGCGCTTGATAAAAGCACGATTGGATTATATGTTACTTCACGTGTTGTTGATTGATAATGTAATGGATTTAATACATATGTTTCATCCGTTCTTATTGGATTTACATATAATCCAGATGAAAACGATGTAATACCAGTTGAAGTTGCATTTAATACTATACTTGATATATACTGATTTGTTATAGCTGCTTGATATCCAACTGCAAGACAATATGACCCTTGTCCAGAATTAGCAGCTTTATGACCGATGCAAATCGAGCGAAATCCTGCATTAGTTTGCCCAGCTTGATTACCTATACATATTGCTTGGTTTCTAGCACCGGTTAGACCTGCCTGATTCCCAACAAGTATATGAAAAATACCAGAATCACTCGCGCCAGCTAATGTACCAATTGCGGTTCCATATGCATTTTGTACAGTTGAACCGGCTTGAAAACCAATCGCAGTTGTGCAGCCCCTTTGATTATTTACTCCGGCAAAAGCTCCTATTGCAACTGCAGAAGTAAATTGTGAACTGAAACCTGCCCGATATCCTATGCCAACACAAAAGTCAGATTGATAGCGTTCGCCTGCTCCAGGGCCGACATTTACACGATAGGCCCCGAACGTTTGTGATGATATTCCAGCGTTTTGACCGAAATTTATGCTTGATATTGCCCCAGCATATTCTATTGAATTATATGATGTTATTGTTCCAACAGATAGTGTTGTTATTGAAATTGGTGGGTAAATCGATGGTAATACTGGAAGTGTTAAATTTATTGTTGATACAATAGGTGTAATTAATTTATCTCCAGTTAATATTGACATTTATTAAGTTAGCCGATATTTTATGAGTGTTCAGTAGAGTCATAAAAATTGATACATAGTTTAAACCATCATTCCATGTATTAAGTAAATGACGGATAAAGCAACTGAAACGTTCTCAAAATTCGACCTCATGGGCATATCCGATGATATTCTCAGAGGTATTCATGCATATGGCTTTGAATTGCCTTCGGCTATTCAACAGCGTGCTATTGTTCCACTTGCTCGCGGTGATGATATTATCGCACAAGCACAATCAGGAACAGGAAAAACCGGGGCATTTGTTATCGGTTCCCTTCAAAGAATAGATTTATCTCAGCCAGTTACACAAGTTCTAATTATTTCACCAACACGTGAATTAGCATCGCAAACACACAAAGTAGTCACACACATTAGTGCATCTATGAAAGATATTGTAGTTGCCTTATGTGTTGGTGGAAGTCCGTTAATGGTTGACATCCAGGCCTTCCGGAAAAGTACTCCACATATAGTTGTTGCTACTCCTGGTCGCGTATTTGACCTTGTTGAACGAAACATTTTACAACTCAATAAACTGCGAACAATTGTAATTGATGAAGCTGACCAAATGCTTGATAAAGATTTCAAATTGCAAATTGCCGATATTTTCGATAAGGGGCGAATTCCTAATTCGGCGCAAATTGCAATCTTTTCCGCAACAATGCCTCCTGAAACGGAAAAATTTGCAAACTCAATTATGTCAAGCAGGGGAAAAGAATCCACCAAAATTCTCATTAAAACCCAAGAAGTTACGCTTGAAGGTATTTCGCAATATTTCATTGATATTGAACGTGAAGATTGGAAATTCTCTGTTCTTTGTGATATTTACGGTGTTATTACGATTCAGCAAACAATTATTTACCGTAATACACGCGAAGGTGCTGAAGATTTACAACGGATGCTTCGACGTGAAAATTTCAACGTTGAATGTATTCATGGTGATATGACACAACCGGAACGCGATGCTTGTATGCAAAATTTCCGTGAAGGAAAAAGTCGCGTGCTTATTGCAACGGACCTTCTTGCACGCGGTATTGATGTACAAACTGTGTCGCTTGTCATTAATTACGACCTTCCGACAAGTGGTGAAACATATATGCATCGTATTGGCCGCAGTGGCCGATATGGTCGCAAAGGTGTTGCTATTAATTTTGTGACCAAACGAGATGTTGCACAGCTACATGAAATTGAAAAATATTACAATACATTGATTCTTGAAATGCCCGCTCTCCGCGAAATCGGTTCACTACTTGGTAAACTATAGCGCGGACACAAAAAATTGACATGATTTTTAACTGTTAATATGTTTGTAATTATTGACGAAATATGAATGCAGCCGCACATGTCGATGCAGTTGTTTTGATGCAACAAGAAATACTTGCTGATGGCTTCAAGGAAAAATTGGATGAAACGGCGAAAGCTGGTTGGAACTGCTATATATTTAGTACAGCTGTTTTAGAAGATGTAAGCATGTTAGCATGGGCCGCATCACAATTGCATCTTACTATTGCGGAACTTCTTGGTAGCTCGCGTTTCAAAGTGATTGCAAATGTATGTGACGAGGGTTGTGAAATGGGAATTGCATGGGGTGTCACTTGGCCATCCATACTTATTATGGATGACGAAGACAACACCGCTGATGAGATTCAAAAAATGTTTGGTTCCCTACCAACATGCACTATAAGTGATACTGATGCATCTGATATTTACGATTCATTAATTGCGTCTAATACGTCGACGTTTGTTGAAACCGAAGTCAACAAAATACTTAATGCAAACATTATTGAATTGATTTCTGCCGCGAAAATGCAACCTGGATGCAATGTTCAATGTATTGCACCATGGCCGTATGATGCAAGCAATACGGCTGAAACATGGTACCTTATGAACAAATTAGATGGTGTAACAGATGCCCAACCGATTTTAATTGAAATGCCGGAAATGTGTTATATCGGGCTATGTCATAGGTCTTTCCTTGTGATTAATGTTGATATATAGTAGATTGCTACAAAGAAATGACTAAATATTGAATGGTACCTTGAAACTTTTTAGCAGATGCAAAGATGGCGCACGGTCCTGATACTGCAGAATTATTGTTGCGCATTAGCACGATTCATGATGGTTGTTTAGATGTGTGTGAGCTGAAGATAACAAGTCTTCCAGAGTTGCCTAAAACACTCACATATTTAAATTGTGAGTTCACACAAATAAGTATTCTTCCGAAACTGCCTGAAACTCTGGAAATATTATATTGTGATAATACACAAATAAGTATACTTCCAAAACTGCCTGAAACACTTACAGAATTATATTGTAATAATACACAAATAAGCATTCTTCCAGAGTTACCTAAAGGACTTGTGTATTTAGATTGTTCAAACACGCAAATAAGTGTCCTTCCAGAGTTACCTAAAACACTCACGTATTTATATTGTAGTTATACACAAATAAGCATGTTGCAATCACGACCCTGCGAGCATGGTTCGCACAACGAACCAGACATGCCAGAGTTACCTAAATCTCTTAAACATTTACATTGTAATAATACTCTATTGAAAGTTTTACCAAAGTTACCTAAAACTCTTGAATTATTGTGCTATGATAATGTTCGCATAGGTATTCTTCCAGATATACCTAAGGGCACTTACATAATTTGATTGTCATGTAGATAATGTTCCTCCAATATTGAAGGTTATCTTACATATTTTTAGTTAAACGCAACAATGGCACACGAACTAAATCAGGACCAAACATTTATGTTCGGGCCAGATACAGCAGAACTATTATTACGCATTAGCACAATTCGTCATACAATGTTAGATATTAGCATGCTAAAGATAGTAAGTCTTCCAGAGTTGCCCGAAACAATCACATATTTAGATTGTGAGGGAACACAAATAAGTGTTCTTCCAGACTTGCCTAAAACACTTACATATTTAAATTGTAGTCATACACAAATAAGTGTACTTCCAAAGTTACCTGAAACACTTGTTTATTTAAATTGTTCATACACGCAAATAAGTGTACTTCCAAAGTTACCTAAAATACTTAAACATTTACTTTGTGGCTATACGAATTTGAAGGTTTTACCAAAGTTGTCAAACAGATTCATTTCATTATGGTACTATGATACACCATTGAAAATTTTGCGCAAAGATAGCGAAAGTAATGTTGATTATAGTAAACGATGGGATGTATGGCACATTGAACAAGCATACATCAAACATTGTAAAAAAAAAATGTCGGGCAATTAGAGATGAACTATCTGACTATATAGAATAAATCGTGTTAACATGATTTATTCGGGACGAATAAGCTGTGTATGTAGATTTTTCTACAGAAAATTGAAGAGTACCGTAAAGTACTAAAATTACGGTACCGGCTTGTTCCGAAATTAAGATACACCTCGTTCTGGCAAAGCCAGAACGAGGCCGGCTTTCGGTACTCTACGATACATCAAGTGTTGTACAGAAAAATGGTTGGCAATTTGAGATGAATTATTTGAATCTGTAGAATTCACCGCGTTTAGTAGTAATTTCGCACTTGAATAGGCAACCCCAATTTAATTACACATACATGATTGTTTTGTAAGATGCTTGTTTACACATGTTTGTTTACAATCGCAGGTGCAGACCCTTCTAAAAATAAGTACGTTGATATGCTGTATATTTGGTTACATATGCTGAAAACATATGGTGGTCTTACTGCACACGACCATGTATTTGTTTTTATTGATGAGGTTACAATTGAATTTATACACAAGAAATATTTATTTTTGGGTGCAATTTTTAAATCACTGGTTTGTCAATTCAATATTATTAAAGTTCCACAACCTTCTACATATTTTGAGGGTATGTTAATGAAATATATGCCATTCAAAGACCCATGGAAACCTAATTTCATGGATGCATCTCACTGTATTTATTTAGATTTAGATGTGTTAACTATATCACGTTTTCAACGATTTATTGACGAATTCGACATGGTGCATCCAGATGTGTTGTATGTATGCGCCGAAGGTCCTCTAACAGACGATAATTATTTAGGTAAATTCGCAACATCAGAAGAATTAGCTATAAGACACTGTAAAGATGCGAAATTATGTGGTGTTACTGCAGGTATTTTTGGATTTACCCCCGGTCCTGCTATTGAAATATTTATGAACCGTATGTTGTATTTACTCGCGAATGCATCAGACAAAAAAATGTATACACTTGACCAACCTTATTTCAATCGTGAAGTAATTTATGGTATTTCAACGAATACTTTGCGAATATCATATAAAACATTTGCAAATCATGTATATATTAACAAACATATTACACCGAATGGTACATTTGTAATTCCAAATGATTCAATAATTCTATGGAATAATATGGGAGAACCAATGGCACCAGATGTACACCTATCAAAAGTGATTATGGCTATGTCAATTATGCACGCCCGTGATGCAGCCGCTCCCAAAAAATGATGCAGTTCGTTTTAGTGCGTATTGTTTAATATTTTGTAATTATAATGGAACTCTCTGATACTGTTCTAATTCGTCGTGGAAAATCATACGCAGGTCAACAAATTTATGCTTTTGATTTGGATTCAACCCTTATTGAAACAGGAGATAAACGCAAAAAAGCTGCGGCTTCAACGCCCAGGTGGAACTGGTGGAATGAAGTGGTTCCTACGACTTTACACAAACTTGAAGGCAGCAGCGCAATCCTTGTGATTTTCAGTAATCAAAGTCATATTGAGGGCGAAAAACGCACAGTAATTGAGCGTAAAATTGCGGAAATGTGTGATACTGCAAAAATAAATCCTTGGGTTTTCATTGCCACGGAACATAATTGGTACCGTAAACCTGGTCCAGGCATGTGGAGCATTGCATCTATATTACTTGATTGTCACGACGCAAAACCGGTAGTATATGTTGGTGATGCTGCTGGTAGGGCCGGTGATTTTGCTGATTCTGATGCTAAATTTGCATATAATATTGGTACGCAATTTGCTACACCTGAACAGTTCTTCCTTGGTGCAGCAGCGGCATCACCGTTCAAACTAACAGATTATTCTGAAATTCTTGTATCCAAAAGGGTTGCTGATGACGAACGCATCAGCATCATGAATTGTGTCACTGCAGTTGATAAACCGGTTGCAGTATTCATGTGTGGTCCGCCTGCTGCTGGAAAGTCAACACTTGCTGCACTTATGGCCAAAAAACATAAAATGGAATGCATCAATCAAGATGTATTAGGCACTCGCGCCAAAACATTCAAAGCCATTGCATCTGCAATAGATAAAAATCATTCATTTATTATTGATAAACTATTTGCAACCGCTGAAGAAAGAGCCGAATATCTCCAAATAATACCAGACACATACAGTACTGTTTGCATTATTGTTAGTATTAAACGTGAATACGCAGAAGTACTCAATAAAATCCGTGCAGAACTTACACATTCATTTTATGTTCCGGAAATTGTTTATGCAACATTTTACAAACGATACGTTGAACCATCTACAGACGAATTCGATTATGTTTTCATATATAATTCGCTTGTTTCGCGTGCAAGTGACACGGGCAAATTACTTGCACAACGGCAATATTAATGTGCACCTAAAATCATTTTTAGTGCTTTGTCAACATATGGTGCATCATCCGGGTCGTTTGCAATTCCATTTTTAAAAGGATATTTGTCAAGAGATGTTTCTGAACGATGCCCCGCAAGATGTTCTGTACCTTCTTCCTTTAATCTCTGCGAATTCCTCGCTGAAGCATTAATTCGTATTAATATTCCACATGATTCAACAAACGCAGCTTCGTTTTCATATCTGACATCTGTTATCACAAATAGCAGAGGTCTGTCTCCAATATGCCGTTCAGTATCAACACGGATTCGCATTTGAAGCGCACGAATCCACATATCATCGCCATATTTGTTGCGACCGTTTTCTGTACCATACTCCTGCAAGCATTTTCTGACAGCGGCGGGTTTTTTAACATACATTTGTTCGTAATCGATTGTAGCATCTCTGGCGGCAACTTCGTATTTTAATTGGTCTGCAAGTCCAATTATACGCACATCAAAATCAATGTAAAACACATCTTTTAACACACCAGGAAGTATGTTTTTTGCAATGTAATCCTTACCTGAACCAAGTTTGCCACTGAATCCTATAATATACGGTAGTGGTGACGGCATGTCTTACTGAGAGAACATTTTTTATCACATGTTAGGTTCATTTTTTAGCGCCGTCGCACACAACAACTTAATTATGAAATGTTTAATAATGACAATCATGCAAGTTTATGTATCATTTGGTGAAGTTGTTGATAAAATAACAATTCTTGAACTAAAAATTGCGAAAATTTGTGATGAAACTAAACGGGAAACTGCGCGAACTGAATTAGGACTTTTAACTGCATCTTTTGGCTCAGGACGAATGGAGAAAATCGAGCGCTTCAAGTGCGCTTTGAAACATATTAATGAACTTTTATGGGAAGTTGAAGATGATTTACGTGGTTACGAAATGCGTGGAGAATGTGCTTCACAACAGTTTGTTCAACGTGCGAGGGAAGTATATTTTTTAAATGATCGTCGTGCCGCAATCAAACGGTGCATTGATGATACACTTGTATCAATTGTACGTGAAGTGAAATCATATACAGATTATCAAAGTCAACCTGTATTTGTTTTATCACATCTTGGAATGGGTGACCAAATAATTATGTCAGGATTAATCAGATATCTTGCATTATTTCATAAATCTGTTGTGTTTGTTGCAAAACGCGCACACGCCAACACAATCACCTTCATGTATCGCGATATTTCCACAAATATAAAACCGATTTACGTTGACAGTGATGCGGATATTAGTCCTGCGTTTGGTAGTGATGACAATATTATTGATAATTACAGAACAGCAGGATATAAAATATTGTTATTTGGTCAACATGTCGGCATCGAACAATGGACAACCGTAGTGGCATCATCACGCGATTTTGCCGAAGCGTTTTACAAACAGGTTGGCATCTATTATGATGTGCGATGGAATCATTTCTTTTTATTGCGCGACGCCGTTGCGGAAGAACGCCTTGCAGCGCGTGTTAAACCTGCTGAACCCTATGCTTTTGTGCATGGTGATGTGACACGTAACATGTGTATTTCGGATGCAGGAATAACACTAAGCATTGTTCGGCCTGCGGGACTTGGTCCGGATGCACCCTTATTGTTTGACTATCTTAGCATCATCGAACATGCAGCCGAAATACATTGTATTGACAGTTGTTTTGCTCTTATGATTGATGCTATGGGATTTGATATACCAGGACAAAAAAAATATTTACATACATATGCTAAAGGTGGTCAACCATATAAAAAGTTGTATAAAACAGAATGGATTTTCGTCGATGCGCCTACGACAAATTGATTGCATCAGCATCGATTGTTGGTGCTGGAACCGGTCTTAAGAATGGTGTTGGTGGTGTTATTGTTGAAAATAATTCTGATATACTTTTGTCTAAAATGCTATTGATAATCGCACGTGCAAATAGTTCACTAACATCAACAATTTCAAGTTTTGGAAGCACTGTTTGCATTTCTGTGCGGTCAATCGTATTTGTGCAAATAATGCGAGTGATTTGCGGACATGTGGCAAGACGTGTAACAGCTGGACCAGAAAGAATTCCATGTGTAACAATCACCCAAAACTCCCTAAATCCTCCTTTTGTTATTAATCCATTCGTAAGATTAACCATTGTTCCAGCCGTATCGATCATATCATCTACAATAATTCCAATACAATCCGTTGCCGGAAGCGTTCCATACACTGCAATTCGTTCTACAACGCTTGCTTTTGTATGATCACGCTCTTTTGATGCAAGAACAAACGGTAAATGCATTGCTTTACTCCATGCATTGATGCGTTTTTCACCACCAAGATCTGGCGATACGAGGCAGAATTTGTCACGTGACACGCCAGATGCAACAATTGAGTGATTAACATAATCAAGTAAATATTGTATTGCGTAGAGGTTATCACATGGAATAGTAAAGAACCCTTGAATTTGTGAGCTATGTAAGTCGCATACCATAACACGATGTGCGCCTGCTCCAACTAACATGTCTGCAACAAGTGATGCAGAAATAGGAACATGTGGACGATCTTTTTTGTCTTGACGAGCATAGAAATAATTTGGAATAACAGCATTAATTTGTGCAGCATTTGACAGTTTACATGCGCTGATTAATAGACATAGTTCCATAAAATAGTCATTTGCAGTGTATTCTGCTGTTGTATCTTCCGTTTGCATCACATATACAACTTGACCCCGTAGGCTTGGACCAATATCAACATGACATTCACCATTTGAGAATTTTTCAAGTATACTGGTCGATTTGTCTGCATGTGTTTCAGTTGATTTACGTGGGGTTATTATAGTGACTTTCAAGTCTTGACTCTCCAGCACATATTTCACTTTAGCGCAAACATTTGAAAATAGTTTGGGATTACTATTGCCAATAATTAGTGAAACTTCTTTAGCCATCTTTCTACCGATAATAATTGTTAATGTTCATATGTTTCATTTTTTCTATAGAATAAATTGGCTTAGCCAATTTATTCGGGGAAGAAAAAAGCTGCTAAAGCAGCTTTTTTCAATAGAAAAAGCTGCCAACGCAGCTTTTTTCTATAGTAGTAAAAAAGCAATGGATGGTGTTGCATCTGGCGGAAAATATGAATTTATGTTAGATGTTAGGACTGGTGAATTAATGACCGGCAAACCGACGGGCATCCCAATTCATACACAAATATACAATATTAACGGCAAATATACAGCTATTTTCGCTGTTGTTGATGGCGAAAAAGGTATGCCAATTGGAAACTTACCGCATGATATTGCTACACTTGTGAAAGTTATAGGACGCTATAATAGTCGTAGACATGCTTATCGAATGTCTTTTACACCATTAATTCCCATAGTTGATGTGACTGTTATTGATGACAGAATTCCATCAGTCGATTTATATGGAAAAAGCGGATTTATTCCTGGTCCACCAGTTGGTATGCCCCCGGTAGTTGATGTTTTGCATTCATTTAGTGACGAATATTCGCGTATGCCAGTGGAACATGCTGGCGATGTGCCAGTTGTAAAGTGGCCAGTCGACAAATACATGTACAAAGGCATGGAAACTGATGTGTCACAATGTGTTGGAAATGCATCAAATGAACGGGCTGAGGGTGTTGGGTTTTTCAGCACTGAACAAGTTGCTAAAAAATATGTTTATGAAACAGATCGAACGGTTTTTGTTGCTAAACCACTGCGAGAACTAACATTTGCAGTTGCATTACGTCATGATTTTATTGACAAACTGTATCATTCAATTGTGAATGATATGACAGCAATAATAGAGCCTGTTGCTGGTACTGCGCGAAACTTAGATGCTGGAGCGATTGCGACATTAGATGCACTTTTACGTGAAATGGAAATTGTGCAAATTGTGAGTGGCGTGTTTTGCACATTTGCTGAACAAGTTGACATGATTTCACGCCTTAAAACGGCTGATGGGAAAAATGTGCGATTGATTTATAATGAATTAATGAAATATCGCCGTTTTATTGACAAACGCTATAGAATTAATGGCGAAATATTCAGTGGTCTTTACCGTGATTTGCACCGAATTAGCATACGAACATGGATTGATGTTGAATTTACTGAGATTATATGTAAACGATTGCCGGGTGTAGATGGATTCATCGGTACAACTGTTGTAACATTCGAACAATACGGTCGCTACAACAACAATCGAATTGATTTACCGTATCATGATGAAGAAGTTGTGTTATGTTCGCAAAAAGGTAAGATTGAATGGACAGAAAAAGGTGGTTTACCTATGAATTGTTTAATAAATAGCGAAAAACGTTATTATGTGAGTTAAAAATAATTAATTTATTGTAATTTAATTTTTCTTGATAGCTTTAGATACACCTTTGCTTGGTGCAACTTTCTTCACTGGAGCAGGCGCCGGTACTGGAACAGGTGCTTCTTCTTCGATTACAAGTGAATCTTCTGCATCTTCTTCAACTGGCGGTGGCACAGGAACACGGGGTGGTGATTTGCGTGGAGCTGCGACAACTTTAGGAGGTGCTTCTTCCTCTTCAATGTCAATCTCTTCAACATCTGGTTTCTTTGATTCGCCACTGTTTAGTTCATCCACAGCGGCATCAAACTCCTCTTCAGTTGCAGCTGGTGGAGGTGCAACGCGTTCACCAGCTTTCACTCGCGCACAAGTCATTTGAAGTGATATACCATAGTTTTTGGACATAACCCATAGACCGGGCATAGCTGCGCGAACCGTGCCAACTGAACCATATGGAACAGCTTCAAGAATACCTGCATCATCGCCATAATCAACAAGGTCGCCAGTATGCGTATAGATTACTGGTTCAAGTTTCTTTCCTGATGCTTCGTCTGGAATCTTTTTTCCATCTGGTGTTTGAATAAATTCCTTGCAAAGTGAGCGAATCTTGAATTTCATAGTAGGTGCATGACCATCTTTGCCTGGTTTTACAATGAAATTGTATTTGTCACCTTTTACAATATCTTCTTTCGTAAGGGTTTTCCCAAACCACGCTTTGCTGTTTTGTGCGCCAACTTCAAGCGCATATTCATCAAGCGCAACCATGGCTTCGTAAAACGCGCGAATCTTGGGATTCTTCTCCATTCCATCAAATGAAACAGAGCATGAATATCCTTCGATATTTTTGGCTGGATTTGGTCCAGATACACCAAATGGCATACGCATGATTGGAGTGTCGATGTAGAGTTTTCCCTTTTGTGCTCCTTCGTAGTTAATCGGTGCAGTTTTAGAACGACCAAACATTTTGAGTGGTTGTACTGAAACGCGTGAAACGTTGAATTCGTGTCCGTTGATGTAGTTTGGCATATTCTCTCTCTTTGAACTTCTGAGTTTGGTTTCCAGATAGCTTACTTTTTGCTTTCAATTTTTGTGACCCCTCGCGAACGCACTCCGCATGCTCGACGGCGCAGGCGAGTGCATCAAGAAACTGCATGCACGGGTGTCGAGCATTAAAAAACGCATCATTTATGACGCGGATGTTGCAACAACTACATCGATTGCCTCTGGTGTTGTTGTCGGACTTGCAACCGATTTGATGCCAAATACATCCGATGTAGTAAAGTCAGTTTCATATACACGGGGGCCATAAATCCATACATGTTTCCTCTTCCATATTGTTGGAATATTGTTAAGAATACGATTAAGTGTTGTTGGCCATGTTGTAGCGAAATCAACTGTCCAAAAATATGGATTTTATCCATATTTTTGGACAGTTCTTGCAACATATGTAGGTGAATAAACACACGTATGTAATGATGAACCACCAAGTGGTGTAAAATACGGATGTTTTGATTTATGTAGTCTATAATAGTTAGTTGCAGCATCAAGCGTAAATACACCATTCGACGACAAATGACTTAGTGCAAGTGATGCATGACCAAATATATGTGAACTAAACATGTTATATATCAAAATATCACCAGGTAAGATTGTTTTATTATAATGAATTGAATCTGCTGAATTAATATGCGATTCATATAATTTTGCACAATGTTTAGCAACATCTGTTGAAAATTTGGTTGTTATTGCCAGGGGAAATTCAAGATGTAACCCACACGTTGGCGATTTTACTAAGCGCAATATATACTTCATTGCTTCGATTTTATTGGGAATTCTCTTGTCAATCGCAATTACTAATGGATCAATAATGTCGGGCGGGAAGATAACATTTTTATCGAAAAATATTAAAAATCAACATGTTTCACTTTTAGTTGCGCTTCGACAATTCGACGGCAACTACCGCTTCCGCTGCATCAAGTTCTTCTGTAGCAAGATTCAAGAGGCGCACATATTCGTCACATGCGCGTTGAAGAGGTTCACGGACCTCAGCGGTTGAAGCATTCAACATCAATTCATCCATTTCGCGTATCTTGGTTTGAATGGTGTTGTACTTTGCTACAGCAGCATCTCTCGCGACCTCTGCTGCGCGAAGTGCAGCAGCTGAGGCCGCTGCAGCAGCTGCTGCAGTCACACCAGCAGGCGCGGCTGCAGAAGCATCGGACAGCCACCAGGCGTCAGCCGGCGTAGTACCGGCAGGCGCGGCTGCTGCACCCCCGCCAGCAGTTGCCGTCAAACCAGACCACCCATGTGGCGGAGGCTGAGCAAACGTCGTTGCAGCAAAAGAACGTGCCATTTTTGGGCGTCAAGTGTGAAAAGATGTGTATTTAAAAGGCCATATTATTATTTTTTAACCAGTTCATTTTTTATGCGATTTTTCCGGAAAATTCCCAGTTAAAAAGTTAGACTCCTACTAAACACTCTCCCACGCAGAATGTGGCGCATTATGCACCATATCCCATGTTATACCCTCACTTTCACACATTTTGCGTTCTGCACAAAACATGTAATATGCGGGTGATGGCCGTTTTGGATTGTGTGTTGATACATGTTTGGATATATCAATCCGATCTGCAACAGGAATATAGTCTGTTTCAAACTGCTTAATGCGCGCATAATGTGCGTCAAGATATTTTTGCGGAAAACTGATGCATCTGTTGTATTCTCCGATCATTTCAACATAGATATCTTGGTTTGATACTACAAGTTCATAGTAACCATCTGTGTCTTTCGTATATAATGACAAGTCAAGTTGTATTTTAGATGCGGGAATTATGTCGATTACGTAATCACCACACCGCGCAACTGGTTTGCCATCCGAGTTAATAATCATAACAACATCATCGTCTGCCTCATCGTCAACCCATAAACCCCATCCAGCAGGAAATGTAACAACTGGTAACATTTTCGGTAGTTTGCCAGTTTCGTTTGGGGTTTCATCAAATACAAATCCATGAGATTTTAGCATCGCTATAGCGCGATGTTTATTACTTGGCACGAATTTGTTTGTTAATTCCATTTGAAAAGTATTATAAATTTACATAGTTAAAGGTTAGGGCTTTCATTTCTGGGGGACTTTCTCGCCCTGATCGCAGGGTGGAAATCCCCAAAATATATAAATATTAATTTTAAAGGGTTATAAAATTATTTTTTGTTAACATTTAAATAACCACACACCCTCCACGAATACAAACTCAAGTAAAGGAGCTGCCGGAACGAGGCCGGCTTTCGTAGAAGTACCAAAATTAAGATACACCCCGTTCTGGCAAAGCCAGAACGGGGTTAAAAGACCTGTCCACCAAAGGTGGACAGGTCTTACACTAAAAGTGTATCTTAATTTCGGTACTCTACGGTACATGTACCCTACTGTTCTGAAATTAAGCAACACTTTTAATGTTGCTTAATTTCTGGAACAGTAAGGGTTTACGCTGTGTTCCGAAAAATTAAGCAACATTAAAAGTGTTGCTTAATTTCGGAACACGACGGTAGATTAATTTCGGGACACACCGATAGCAAAAAAATTCTCTTAAGAATCCATTTTGCATCAACAAATGACTAAGCTATATTTTGATGCAAAATGATTCTGCGGATTGCTGCGCGTGGCCATGCGCAGCAATCTGATATCCCCAAAAATTGCGCACAAATTATTTGGTCATTTACATGAATTAATTAGCTAAGGAATTAATAGAACACGTTTACGCGTATATTTAATGAATCAATGTCATAGTATCCGAAGTCGAGAAAGGCCTCATGAAAGATGTCCTCATTATACAAAACAAAACTCTAACTTTTGTGGTGTACATGATAGATGTGTATCTAAAATTATATTCAAAACGTCAGCGTCACCAGTTGCATCGACACCAGTATATCTTATTCAAAAATGGTGGAAACGTCAATTGTTACGTTTACATGGTCCGGCTGTTTTTGTCAGAACGTTATCTAACAATGTAGAGGATTTTGCTACACTTGAACCATGTTCAACAATTCCTTTACAATTCTTCTTTTCATACACAGACGCAGATAATTTTGTTTATGCATTTGATATACGTTCGTTGATGCAACTAACAGAAAACCCATATAATAGACTACCATTTTCACAACATGTATCATCGCATATAACACGATTGCTTACGCATTTACAGTGTCGTAGTGTATCAACATGTTATGAAATTGTAAAACTGCCACCAGAACAGCAAATTAAAACCGAAGCAACAACAACGTTCCAAAAGATTGATTCGCTTGAATTCTATACCGATGTAGATTGGTTCTTGTCACTTAATCCAAAGAAACTCAAAACACTATATCATGTTGTTGCCGAAATTTTCTTCAATCGTGCAGGTCTTTCGCGTGAACAGCGAACAGCAATGATTCCGTCCATAAATACAGTATTTGAACACAAGGCATCGCATATTTACAAAATGCAAAATAAATTAGAATTACAGCGTGGTTTACTTAAAATGATGAATGGAATGTTGGACTCACCATCAACACGCGAAAACTCAAAATTAATGGCATTATACATTCTTATGGGATTTACAACAGTAAGCGGGGAGGCAGCTGTTGCATTCCCTTTCCTTAGAGATGCTGCGCGCGGCATGGGACTGTAAGGGTTTATGTGGAGTTTTTGAAATTAAGAATGCATCTTAATTTCGGAAACTCCACGGTAGCAATTAAATGTTATCATATAGTAATGACACTTGGTCCTATAAAATTTATTGATGCATTATTTCTATTAGGGACAACATCTTTGCCAAATGATTTGTTAAGTGAAATATGTGCATTTATACATGTTGCTGCACCAGACATTTTACATACAAATGGTTGTTCATGTCCAAATATATTAGCTACGATAATTCTTAAGCATATTGATAAACTAAAACCGTTATTTACGCGTAAAATTAATTTTACGTATACATTTGATGATGCTACATTAGAAACATATAATGCAATCCCACAAACTATAAAAGTATTTGATGATTATTTATGTGCGTTAAAAAATTACAAACGATATGAATTAGCAACATTTGTGATTGAACAATCATGTTTTACTATTATTGCCGGTAATTCTTTATTTTTTATTCATGGTATTGCTGAGAATAGTCTATGGTTAGTATCCAAATTTGTTGATGCAATCACATATGCAACATCTGTTGGTTGGGTCACGGCAGATTATTTGCATAAAATAATTAGCAAAGGAATTGAATTATCAATCATAATTACACGACTTGATATATTGAATTATTTGTTGAATTTACCATTTATCACCAAAATAATACAAGAAACTGAATGGTTGGTATATGTTGAGGCTGCAACTACCAAACCATTAACACGTGGATATCTTAGTTCAAATCCAGGCATTTATCGATATGATCACGAAATAAGATGGGTTGATGTTCAACATCGCGTTCGTGACGATAAAGCAATATTGGCGAAAATTTTAAATTTTCAGCAACATACTATTCCATTCAAATTATTTAGCGAAGCAATACATTCAGACAATTCAGATCTCATACAGATAATTATTGAATACGGAAAGTATATAGCGAACCCTGAACAACAACATATTATTGCTAAATATGTTGGTTCATTTTCATGTAATGCAACCGTGTATATCATTGCAAAGAATTTACCGAAAACAATTGATACAATTTTGCACGAACTTGCGCAAAATAAGCGCGGACAAATTATTGATAGAATATTATGTTTGCCGTTTGCATCAGAATATATGTGTAGTATTTCATATCACTTTAGGAACATTGTTGCAAATTCGATTCGCATTGGAATGGTTTCAAGCCAATTTTCGCGCATTTTAGATTCGCTAATTGCTTTGTCTGGACCGCGTTTAGGGGCGATTTTATCACAAAACAACAATGAAACGCTTTACTATTTAGTATGGCATATTTTGCATGAAGAAGCCTTTGTGATTACAACATTTAATAATTTTATTACACATTGGTTTGTTATGAAATACAATCGGCAATTGTTTAGCAACAAACGTATTTTTCTTCGTAGTAGCAAGGTTATTCCTTCATTCCATAAAATACACGCTTTTGCATCAATTGACCAGATATTACATAATATGACATGTGAATATATCACGTCAATATGCAATCTTAAACACTTTGAATACATTAAAATGAATTTACTCGAATATAGACGCAAGAAACTTCCATTTATTAATGAATTGTATGAGATAGTGAATGTGTTGTAAATAATGATATCATATCCCACAAATGAACATGATTATCAATGCACATTACAGAACCCATACCAATGCATTCATTTATTCGCAACATATCTTCATCTGAATACGATGAATACATCTCACTAACATTTTGTATATAATTTAATACATCTGATAGCGGATATCCCATTTCCCACAGTTGAACACATGATATTATTGTGGCAGGTTTATCTTTATTTAAATATGCATATATTAGTTTTCTGATTTTTTCTATTGGAATCGAATCACATAGTGCGTCAATATTTTCACATGTTGCTTCGTCTTCGCCAAGAACAAGAGACAATATTTGTAAGTATTGTATAAATTGTCGTAAATTTCCTACTGATAACGAAACTAATTTATTAAGTGCATCTTCTCCAATTTTGCATCCAAATTCTGCTGCAAGATTTTTTGCATATGGATACATGTTTACTGGTGCCATTGGCAGTAACACACAACGACTTTGTATTGGATCCGTAAATACATTGATACGCTTCGCAACAAACACAAATGCAGTTCGATGATCATATTGTTCCATTATACGACGCAACGCTTGTTGTGATAATGGTGGCAATGTATCGCAATCATCCATAAATATAATTTGAAGTGGTCCAGTGTCATCGTCCGATGATGCAATTTTATGACATTCTTTAGCAAAATCTCTCACTTGCGTTCGTATAAATTTGATGCCGCGATCATCAGATGACGGCGCAGCCAATATATATTTATGATGCTCTGCGGAAGATATTCCATGACTTTCCAAATATTCACGTATAAATAGTTTTGCTAAATGTGTTTTGCCTATTCCACTTGGTCCATACAATATTATATGCGGCAAAGTTGGTGCAGATGCAAGCTGCCGCAGCGTTTTAACAACAGATTCATTATCAATATGTTCATCCATCGGTAATTTTTTAGATGCACGTATCATTTTGCTATAATATTAGCATTCTTGCATTATATAGTGAACGCGGGGGTTGCGTCTTTACAAGAGTTTACGCTCGCTGGGGCGGTGGCATTCCTAAAAATACATAAATATTAATTTTAGAGGGCTATAAAATCATTATTTATTAATATTTTGGACACCACTCCCATATTGAAGCCTAAAACGCAGCTTTCACTTTACATATCATCTGAAGTATATGCCTGCTAAAACCGAACTATATGATATTCTTGGCCTAACTCCTTCTGCAACTCCTGAAGAAATCCGTAAAGCTGGCAAGGAAGCTGCAATCAAGCATCATCCTGATAAGGGTGGAGATGAAGAAATGTTTAAAAAAACGCGGCATGCGGTTGAAGTACTAATGGACCCAGAACGACGTGCGCGTTATGATGCAACAGGTTCAACAGATGAAAATGCCGACAGCAGTGGAATGCCACCAGATCTTGCATCTATATTTAGCGCGATGGGAATGGGTGGCGGAATATTTGGCGGTGGTCGACCTGGTGACCACCGCCAAAAAACTAAAAGTCAACCAACTGTTGTTGAACTTACCGCAACACTTGAAGAAATGTATAGCGGAAAAACGATCCCTTACACATTTACTCAAAAACGTTTCTGTCAGAAGTGTGGAGGTTCTGGTGGTGCATCTACTGAACCATGTAAACCATGTGGTGGTAAAGGTCAAGTCGTATCTGTTCGTCAAATGGGTCCAATGGTTCAACAAATGATTATGCCATGTCATGGATGTGCAGGATCTGGAAAAGCCGCGGTTGGCAAATGCACAGGATGCGCAGGCGAAAAATTAATTGCGAAGGAAAAAACCCTTAGCGTCGTTATTCCTCCAGGTGCTGATGACATGGTTGCGCGCTTCAATGATGAAGCATCTGATGTTCCCGGTGTTGATGTTGCGGGCGATATGATATTTGTTATTAAAATGAAACCTCATGATGTTTACAAGCGTCAGGGTGCAAACTTATATGTTGAACGGTCAATAACACTCAAAGAAGCTCTTCTTGGTTGGTCCGCTGATATACCTCATCCTTCCGGTAAACCAGTTCACATTGAACGTAAGGATACTACACAACCTGAACAAACGCTTATTATAGATGCAGCGGGAATGCCCGGTGGCGGCAAATTATTCGTAACAGTACATGTTTCTTTACCGACAGAAATCTCCAAAAAATTAGCTGGCGCTTTGTAAGGGGACACACCCGCAGGTGACTGTTTGCGCGACAAGCAACTTGCTGATGTCCCCCACATTGAAACTCATATGTATTCTCTATGTTTTTTAATACAAATTGCCGCGAAAATGGCTACAGCGTTTAGACTTTCCGAATTACCACCAATACGTATACGTGCAGAAACAGCTGCATCTGATGCAAGCGATACACCTCCAATTCATAGAAGATTTGCTACTATGCCGAATTTACGTACACGTGCTTACAGTGAAATTACTCCAAGAGTAAGAACAGTTTCAACAGAAACCACCATAATGCCAGTAAAATCAACATCAGACAAACTATGGAAATTTATGAGATTTATTATGTTTGAATGTTTATTAATTCTTTGTTATACATTATATAGAGTATTTGCCTGCACTTTATGGAAATGGCAATGTACTCACAAATCATATCAAATGCAATATGACGATTTAATGTCAATGATTGCGATTGGAGCTACAATTTTCATAACTGGTACAACGTTTCATCGTTCGTCGGAATCAGTTGCCATACATTTTATAACAATGGCAGTATGTTTAGCATCTATGTTTGTTTTCGGTGGTCTTGGTCAACTGGATTTCGCCCAAAATTCAATAAAATCACCTGAAGCATGGCAATTTCCATCAGTAATTTTATATATTGCCGCAATTATTTGCGCAATCATCAGCATTTGTATTTCTTTTGCCCATGCAACCACAAAATATGAAAAAATAATTACATTAATAACAATTATTGCATTGCTGTTTGTTTATTGTAGCGCGGTCCTTTTCGCAATTGCATCCGGTGTTCCTGGCGACAGCATACCTTTCCATCCACATCATTACCAAATTGCATGGCATTTGACATTGCTTGTTAGAGAAAGTAGTCCCGCAATAATGCGATATATTAGATGGATTTTAATAGGAATATTTATACAAGGTATTGCGGCATATAGCGTCGAATCGATGTTAACACAATGAATTATTGTTTACGTGTGCGATGTTTGCGCGAGCGTTGTTTGCGATGGCGCGCACGACGGCTGCGTTTGCGTTTACCACCATTTGTAGATGGTGCCATTGGTATTGTTGTATCTGTTTTTGTGTCTTTCATAAGAAAATATATGTTATCTACATTTGTTGCACCATCTCGTTCTTTTATAACAAGTCGACCACATCCATAATTTTCTGTATATTTGGAACAATGTGTGTGTATTATCTGTCTTCCAAAAATTATGTTCAAACCATCCTTCAATGGTTTTATATGTGTTATATATATAGAATCTACCTCTAAAAATCCAATAAACATCATATATATTTCAATTAAATCTAATAAATCATCGATAAAATCGTTAGTATTGCGTAATACGTCTTCATTTGCATCTAAAAATATTTTAAATATAAGTGCCCGCAGTAGACTTGTTAGTTTTTGTTTTTCAGCTTCGAATCTATCTGTTTTACAGGCACTATCGTATGTTCGTATGTGTTCAAAAATTGGACATGGTCCATCAGATATGATGAATTTGTTTGATAATTTGACCATGTTAAGATCATATTTCACATCAATGCTATATAAGTTAAACATAAATAGTTTTACTATCAATAGTTTGTGATGCAGTGTTTTTAATGTTGTTGATCCTGACGTCTGAAATATACGCAGTAACTTTGTTTGACGTAGAGACAATTCAATTGATATGTTATTTAGTACGGTGTCGGTCCACAACCTTAAAGTTTCAATATTTGTTGGCAGTATGGTTGCACCACCGGCACCACCGGCACCACCGGCACCACCGGCACCACCGGCACCACCGGCACCACCGGCACCACCGACACCACCGCTTACGCCGCTAGGGGCTGCAGCTGCGGCAGCAGCATTAGTAGCACCATCAGCATCATCGACTGGACGACCCATGTTACTATTTTTAACCGCGGAAAACATGTTTATTTACATTATACGTATAAAAAATATGAAATTTTCATAGTATTGACATATATGCAATTTCTGCTTCTGTAGATTCGCGTCCAAGGACTTTATTGCGTTCGGGGATCCGTCCGAAATACTTCATACGATCTGAATGA
>Ga0066256_1001500_pt1 | contig 31808 bp, 24 predicted proteins | sample ThiBio_1000_biof_FD_87107 | JGI IMG/M metagenome (GOLD analysis project Ga0066256, IMG submission 87107) | Wastewater bioreactor microbial communities from Cape Town, South Africa - Thiocy_expt_1000_biof (version 2) | ecosystem: Engineered > Bioreactor > Thiocyanate-remediating >... | reverse complement strand
CGGCATGTACATTGCGTCCGCAGCGGTACGGACAGCTGACGTCGGGATAGTACGAAATCCATAAGGCTTGGGCTGGTAGAGCGGCGCTCACGCATTGCGACTAAGGTTCCAACCCTGGTTTAAGTAAATCTCCTCTACGGGACCGAAGGATAGTCACCGGCTAGTAAGGCGAGCGGAGTTCGTGCGGACTTGGACGCAAACTGACGAATGTGGTCGACGGGCTGGTAGCGGGTTCTATGTTCGCATAGGTGCTGAGCTCGGCTACGCAAAGCTCGATCGAATCCAGCGCGAGAAAATCGGATCCGTGCTGGGAAGGCGCGTAGGTGTGCCGGTTGCCTTTGTCGAGTACGCCAAAGTTGATGGCGACCCAAATGGCATGATTTTCGCCGTATCCCACGTAAAGGCCTGCACAGATCAAGAGGTCGGCGAAGTGGAGGAGACCAGATCCGTCAAAAATGCCTTGTCAAGGGCCAGCGGACTGCTGGCGTTCCTTCGATGGATAGGGGCTGGAGACCATGAGGCAGGCAAGAACCTGGTCGTCAGGCAGTTGGCAGAGGGCGAGTTCGAGGTGATTGCTATTGACTTTGGTAACGCCTTCGAATGGCCCCAACAGAGCTTGAGCGACGGGCATCCTCTCGTCAGGAATATCGACAAGACGCTCGTCCAAGATGCGCTGACGAAGATTGAAGCGCTCTCAGACGATGATATCGTGAAACTGTGCGCGAACGAAGTGCCTGACTCGCTGGTAGCGACGCTTATCACACAGCGCTCGCTACTGCGGCCATTCCTTGAAATCCGCGGATGGCTCTAAATTCAGAAGGCCCGCCTTGCTCGCACAGTTTGCCTGCATCAGATTTGCGCAAAGATGACTCGAGATCAGCTTCCTGTGCATGTCCACATTCCAGTCAGCGGCAAGTCGCTGGGCTATTAGATCCGCAGGAGCGGGCTCGGATTTTCCCGGGGGACGATCAACATAAGCCGGTGCGTCGGACGGCTTAAGGCGACGTAAAGCAGACACCGAGCGAGATCGTTATCGCCGAAAGAGGCTGCGTCGCAAGGCGCGACGATCACGTTCTGGCATTCGAGCCCCTTGGCCTTATGGATCGTGCTGATGCATTTAGGTGGCGGGCTCGGCCGGGTATAGGTGCGCCTGTGGGAGATTTCGGCAAATCCGGCGTCCGCCGATTCAAACGCGCCGAGCTTGCAGGCCTCCAGAAATTCGCGAGCACCATCGACCTGAATTGGTCGAAAATCGTCATCATTGCGGCGCAAGTCGGCACGGCCCGTTAGAACCTTGGATGCACCTCGGTGGTCGGGTTCGCCGACAATCAATCGGGCCAGCTCTTGCAATTTTGCAGGCTTATCGCGCCTTCGGCGCACACACCCTTCGCGGACATCCTGGGTGAAGTTATTGGCAAAGGCGCCGTGGGTAAAGCCGACGGAGGTGCTTTGCATGAAGGCGACGACGGCTGCGGCAACGGCATTGCGGTCCCCATTGGCGACTGTCAGGGCATCAACGTAGGTTTCGAGCGCGTCGCGCCGGTGTCGAGGAAGAGGCGTGGCATCGTCGTCACCGGGATGTCCGTCGTCACGCCGGGCGGCATCGTCGAGGGGACGAGTGTGGCGGACGTGCCCGCGTCGCTCGCTCAGGGAGCGGCGGTCGTCATTCCCGACGGCGCGCTCGACGCCGAGAAGGCTCGTCGTCTCGACCGTACGTCGCGCATCGGCGCGATCGCCTGCGGCCGCGCGCTCGGCCCCGTCGCGCCGGGCGTGGGGGTCGTGCTCGGCGTCGCCTTCGGCGCGGTCGACGCGACCGCCGAGTTCATGCGCCGACTGCGCGACAAGGGCCCCCGGATGGTGCGTCCGGCGGAGTTCCCGAGCCTCGTGCCGAGCTCGCCCGCGGGGTACGTGTCGATCTACCTCGGGCTCGACGGTCCTGCGCTCGTCGTGGCGGATCTCGCCGTGTCGGGCGAGTGCGCCGTCCTCCAGGCGTGCGAGCTCATCGCTGCCGGAGACGTCGATCGGATGTGCGCCGGCGCGGTGGAGGAGCGGAGCGCGATCGTGGAGGAGGTGCTCTCGGTCGTCTTCGCCAGCGGCGGAGCCACGTCCCGACGTGAGGGGGGCGCTGTCGTTGCGCTCGCTGCCGCCGACGCCGGGGTTCCCGCGCTCGCGCGGCTCGGTGACATCGTTTCGTTCGCGAACGGCTCGAGCGACGGCGTGATGGCAGGTCTCCCGCCTCCTCCGGAAGAAGGAGGCATCGTCGTGCTCGGGACCGAGCACGCCGAAGAGCTCGTGCTCGCGTCGAGCTGGAGCACGTGCCCGCGGATCGTCTGCGCCGGTGCGTGTGGCGAGCACGAGGCCGCGGGCAGCGTCGCGATAGCGGTCGCGGCTGCGAAGGTGGCGCGCGGTGACGCCAAGGCTGCGCTCTTCGTGGGAAGCTCGCGCGGCTGGGGGTACGCTGGGACCGTGTGGCCTCCGGACCCGGCGCCGTGAGCCGGCGCGCCTCGCATCCGACGAACGAGACCGCGACCCGGAGCGGATCGCGCGGGATCGTCCGCACTGCTGGGACCGTGCTCGCGCTCGTGTGCTCGAGCGCGGCGCTCGGCTGCGGGCCAGCGCCGCCGGTCACGAGGGCGTATACGATCATCCACGGAGATCCGCGGAGGCATGCGGAGGTGCCGGCCGTCGGACAGACGGAGTGGACGCTCTCGCGTGAGCGCCTCGGACGCATGCGGAGCGAGCTCCCGCAGAGACCGTACGTCGAGCGCGTGCAGATCGGCATCGTCGACCCGCGGACCGGCAAGGTCTATCAGGCGCGCGGCGCGGTGGCCGTGAGCCCCGACCGCGCGGCGCGCCTCGTCCTGCTCGGCCCCGGCGGAACGACCGCGCTCGACGTGTGGGTGACGCGCGATCGCTTCCGCCTGTCGATCCCGTCGATGGGCTTCGAGAAGCGGGGCGGGGCCTCGCTCTCCGAGACGCGAGGTCTCCCGATCGGACTGCTCCGCTGGTGGTTCCTCGCGCCCCTCGACGGCAAGCTCGTGCTTGCACGTTCGAGCAAAGAAGAGTCGGTCTTCCTCCTCCGCGACGGACCCGCGACGATCACGATGCGAACCGATGGAGAGCGCTTCGTCGCGATCCGGCGCGAGGACGGTCACCTCGAAGGGCTCGAGTGGTCGGGCCGCGGCCTTGCGCCCCGCGCGGGCGCACGCGGTCGCTACATCGACGGCGAATGGGGCGTCCGGGTGGACGTCGTGGTCGAAGAGGTCCTTCCCGACGAGCCGGATCCGGAGGCCTTCCTCGACCCCGACGAGAAAGGGACGACCCTGTGATCGGGATCGTGGCGCGAGGGGTCGCTTCTCCGCTCGGCGAGGGAGAGGCCGCGCTCGGGAAGCTCCGCGCGGGCGAGCATGAAGAGTCTCGCGTGGCGCACGACGAGGAGCTCGCGAGGGCTGGGCTCTCGAAGCCGTTCGCCGCCCGCGCACGGATCGCGATCCCCGACGGCGTCGATCGCGCGACCGCGCTGCTCGAGCACGCGCTCGCGAGCTGCGCCGGCGAGCTCGACGAAGCGCTGCCGGGATGGCGCGCGCTGCGCGTCGGTGCTGCGATCGGCACCTCGAGCGGAGGGATGCGCTCCTTCGAGCGGCTGCTCGACATGGCTGGCGACGCGTCCGTCCCGGAGGCGATCGCAGCGACGTACGTGGGACCGCTCGTCCAGGCCGCGCGCCCGGCGGCGTTCGAGCCGGTCTCGCTCGTGCTCGGCGCGTGCGCGTCGAGCACGCTCGCGATCGGTCTCGCGCGCGCATGGCTGCTCGATGATCGATGCGACGTCGCGCTCTGCGGAGGGTTCGATGCCGTGGGCGTCTTCGTCGCGGCGGGCTTCGAGAGTCTGCGCGCGACGTGCAGCGCGCGTGGCCCGCGGCCTTTCCGAGAGGGCCGAGACGGGCTTGCGCTCGGGGAGGCGGCCGCGGTGCTCGCGCTCGTTCGGGATCCGGAGGCGCGCCTCGAACGACCGCGCGTCCATGGATGGATCGCCGGCTTCGGAGCGACGTGCGACGCGACGCATCTGACGGCGCCGGATGCGGAGGGGGCGGGCCTCGCACGAGCCGCGCGCGCAGCGATACGGGAGGCGCACGACCCCGCGATCGAGCTCGTGAGCGCGCACGGGACGGCGACCGTGCAGAACGACAGGTCCGAGGCAGCGGCGATAGCCGCCGTGCTCGGGACGGCGGCGCGCGAGGTGCCGGTCTACTCGCTCAAGGGATCGGTCGGTCATACGCTCGGTGCAGCCGGCGCGCTCGAGGTGCTCTCTGCAGCGAGGGCACTTCGCGAAGGCGTCGCGCCGGCGTCCGTCGGCGAGGGCGTGCCGGAGGCGGGGCTCCGTCTCCTCGATCGCGCCGAGCCTTCGCAGGCGCGCACGGCGCTGAAGCTATCGTCGGCGTTCGGCGGCGCGAACGCGGCGCTCGTGGTGAGCGTCGATCGACCCGAGGGACGCCGCGCGTTGCGGGCGGACGTCTTCGTCTCGAGCGCGGTCACGGCCGACGCCGCGACCGCCGACCCCGCGCTCCTGGCCCAGCGCACCGGCTACGGCGCCGATCGGATCGCACGCGCCGATGAGCTCGTGCGTCTCGCGATGGCCGCGACCGCCGTGCTCGAGGACCGCGCCGGCGGACCGGGAGCTCTCCGGGGGGCGGGCATCATCGTCGGGCATGGGCTCGCCACCGTCGAGACCAACGCCCGCTTCTGGAACCGCGTCCGTGCGGCGGGCGCCTCCCGCGCGGAGCCGAGGCGCTTCCCTTACACGACGCCGAACGCGGCCGCTGGTGAGTGCGCGGTTGCGTTCGGGCTCACCGGCCCGGCCTTCGCCGTCGGCGGTGGGCCACACGGCGGCATCGAGGCCATCCACGTCGCGGCGGACCTCGTCCGAGCCGGGGTCGCGGATCGCGTGGTCGTGGTCGCCGTCGACGAAACCGGCGATGCGACCCACCGGATCGCGGCGCCTCGGTCCAGGAGGACGGGCGAAGAGCCGTCGAGCCGCGCGGTCGCTCTCCTCGTCTCGGCCGATCGCGCGAGCGCCGACGTGGCGCGCCTCGAATTCTGCACGGTTCGCCTCGAGGCTGTGAGCCATCTCCCGAGCGAGCTTCCCCCGCTCGAGGCGCATCGAGCGCTGCTCCCGCTGGTCACAGGTCGGCCGGCGCAGGTGACGGCCGAGGTCCCATGGGGAGGATTTGCCACGGCCAGCCTCGTCTGGATGTAATATTGCCGCCTGCCGGTGCGGCTGTTCTCGACGGCCGAGCGGCTCGGGAATTAGGCTGAGGTCGGCCTGTTATCGTGGAGTCGGAGTCAACGCTCGTGAATACCAAGCTCGCCTCGCTCTTCGTCGCTGGTTCCCTCGTTTTCGTGGGAGCGTGCTCGAAGTCGTACATCCCGAACACCGACGTCGAGAACACGAGCGAGAACCGCAAGGTCATCTCGTTCTGCGAGGACTACCGGCACGCGGTCGAGGAAAAGGACGTCGGCAAGCTGATCCACATGGCGAGCCCGCGCTATTTCGAGGACGGGGGGAACACCAACCCCGAGGACGACATCGACTTCGACGGCCTCAAGGACTACCTCACCTCCACGTTCGTCAAGACGCAGACGATCCGCTACGAGATCCGCTACCGAAGGGTCAGCGTGAACGAGAACAACCGGGTCTTCGTCGAGTACACGTACTCGGCGAGCTACCGGATCCCGGGGCTGAAGGGTGAAGAGTGGAAGCACACCGTCGCGGACAACCGGCTCGAGCTCGTGCCCGAGGGCGAGAGCTTCAAGATCCTTGCTGGCATGTGAGCACCGCTCGTGGTCGCTCGGGCTGATGGCCTGGGCGCGGTAGGCTGACCGGGTGGGCTTCGTCCTCGCGCACGTCTCCGATCTCCACGTCTCCGACTTCGGAGACACGTTCCACGACCGCCTTCGGGTCGTGAAGCGCAGCGTCAACGTGGTCGCGGTCGATCCCGCCATGTACGACGTTGCGTGGGAGGAAGCCGGATGGCGCGTCGTCCGCGAGCGGGGGAAGCGCGGCGCGAAGCTCGGCATCATCGATCCGGCGGGCTACCTCCATCCGGTGCCGAGCGTGAAGGAGTCGAACGGCATGCTCGACCCCGTCGAGCGCGCCGCCGCGAAGGCGTGTCGTCTCGAGGCGCGGCGGGCCTCGGTGCTCGCCGAGCACCTCCCGAGCCCCGGCGCGCTACGGCATCTCTTCGACGCGACGCCGCGCAACTCGAACGTGCGTCTCCTTCGGGCGGCGGCGGCGATCGAAGAGGCCGGTGCGGACGCGGTCGTGATCACCGGCGATCTCACCGACGACGGGGCGGGCTTCGAGCTCGTCGAGGCCGCGTTCCGCCGGTGGAAGGAGCGGGGGATGCTCTTCGCCGTCCCCGGCAATCACGACCTCTACCTGTTCCCGATGCGTGGGAGCGGGCGCCCGAGGCCTACGCACGCGAGCAAACGCGCGGCGTGGACGGCGTTCGCCTCGCGGCTCGGCCTCGAGCTCCATGCCTCGGGCGCGTGGTGGCGCGCGCTGCCGGAGGGGGACGCCGTGCTGATCGGTCTCGACTCGTGCGCTCGGCCGCAGAGGCGCTTCTTCCGTCACAACGGTGGCCTGGGTACCGAGCAGCTCGAGTGGCTTCGCGAGATCGGCAAGCGGCCCGAGTTCAAGGCTGCGCGTCACCGCATCGCGCTCTTGCACCATCATGTCGTGCCTCTCCCGCACGGCGTGGGCAAGCGTACGCCGAGCGAGATCGGCATGCGGCTCGACGATGCGCGCTCCGCGGCGGAGGTGTTCGAGGAGGTCGGCATCACCGCGGTGATGCACGGCCATCGCCACGTGAGCGAGCAGCGGCAGCCGGCGGGAAGCAACTTCACGATCCTTGCATCGCCGTCGCTCACGCTCGGGTGTCGAAGCGGTGATGACCCGTCGTTCTGGCGCGTCGAGCTCGGCGAGCGGATGCACGCCTCGCGCGTCCGGGCGCCGGTCGAGGCGATGGAGCAGGACGACGATCCGTCCGAGAGCCCGCTCGAGGCGCTGATGGAAGGGGCACTCGAGCGCACGAGCGAGGTCTCGATCGACGTGGACGATTGACCGCGGGCTTTCGTCGAGCCCACTTCGTCCTACATCTTCGGCGACTTGTTCCGGAATCGCGCTCCGGCTAGAGAAACCTCATGCGCAGCGGCCCTCGTTTCATCCTCGGCGCGGCTGCGCTCGCGACCTCCGCGCTGGTGGCGTGCGGCCTCGACGTGGTCGGTGGCCTGGGCCCGGCGTCGTCCCTCGGGGACGCCGCGGTGCCCACCGAGCCCGAGACGCAGGCGCCGGAGCGGCTCGGTGACGGCGGCGAGGCCCCGACGTTCGATGCTGCGCTTCCCGGGGAGACGGTGATCGACGCCGGGCCGGTCGACTCCGGCCCGTGCGGCCCGGCGCTGTTCGAGGAGAACTTCGCGCAAGGCCTTGCCAGCTGGACGCACTACGGCGGGGTCGAGCAGGGCGTCAGCGGGGGCAACGCCTACGCGAGGCTCATCGAGCAGGGAAAGAGGAACCGGGCTGCTGGGCTCTTCTGGCTCCCGACGGTCAAGGCGACGTCCTTCAAGGCGTCGTTCACGTACTACGTCTCGACGCCGAGCTCCCTGAGTAAGGGCGACGGCCTCACGTTCACGTGGCTGACGTCGAAGGGGCCGCAGGCGCTCGGCACGAACGCCGTCACCGGGCAGGGGTTCGGGCTTCCTCCGGGCGTCGCGGGCCATGCCGTCGCGCTCGATGGCTGGCAAAACCTGTTGATCGGCGATCCGGGCGCGCCGTCGCTCAGCCTCATCGAGATCGATCCGTCGCGCGGTAACCCCGGGTCGTACGACTGGCACATCGTGAAGAAGGGCCCGTACTACGAGGTTGATCTCTACGACGCCTGGCGCACCATCGACGTCGTCGTCGCGAACGGAAAGGCGTCGGCGACGTTCCGCTTCTCTGCGAACGGGCCGCCGACGACGCTGTTCGCCGACGTCGACGTCGACGTCGACGAGGATGACGACGGCGTGATCGCGCTCGGGTTCACCGCAGGGACCGGCGGCGTCGACGCGATGGGCTTCTTCGTCGACACGGTGAGGTTCGAGCTCACCAACGCCAGCTGCGACTGACGCGCGAGCGAGCCACGGCCTTCGGGCCCGCGGCGAGCTACTCCGAAGCTGCGTCGGCGGCGTCGGCGTCGCTCGCCGCATCCGCCGCCGGCTGCACGGGCTCCGGCGGAATGAGGAACGCGCAGGCCTCGTGCGACTCCGGCGTCTTCACCACCGAGCAGTCGCCTTTGATGATCGCGTCGACGCACGCGTCGACTGCCTGAGGGGCAGGCTCCTTCGTGATCAGGAGCCCGTGGAGGCACTGGTCGTCGTAGTAGCGAATGCACGCGGCGACGTCGTTCTCGGGCTTGTCGCCGGAGTGGAGCGGACGGTGGAGGTCGATCCCGCACGCCGTGGCGCTCTCGCAGCGCACCCGCTCGATCTTCTTGCAGGCCTCGACACCGACCGGCTCGGTGCCACACGCCGCCCCGCCGGAGGCGGCCGCGAGCACGAGCGCGAGGATGCCGAGGATCGCGACGCGCTGCGCCCGCGAGGCTCCGCGCGGCGAGGGGGAGGGAGAGCCACGCATGTCCTCGGCATCTACTATCTCCAGCGTGCGGGGGTCAAAAAAGCCGAGGGCTCACGGCTTCTCCTGGGAACGGTCGTACGCGTGGGGACGTCGGTGTCGACTTGACAGTTGTGGTGTCTTGAATCAAGTTTGGGGTGTGAGCGACGTTGCGTACAAGCTGGACGAGCTGGCGCGGGCGGTCGGGACCTCGGCGCGCACGGTGCGCTACTACGTGCAGCGCGGCCTCTTGCCGGCCCCCGCCTTCCGCGGGAAGGACACTGCCTACGGGCCCGAGCACCTCGTTCGGCTCCGCGCGATCCGGCGCCTGCAGGACGCGTTCTTTCCGCTCGACGCGATCGCCGTCGAGCTCGAGTCGCGATCGCTCGAACAGATCGAGCGGATCGCCGACGGAAGCGAGAGGCTCAACGCGCCCAACGGGGCGGCGCCGCCGAGCCAGCCGCCGATCGCGTCGCCGCGTCCGATGGCCGAGCGGGGCCCGTCGACGCTCTCGCGAGCCACGACCGTCACGCCGACGTCCGGACGGATGTTTCGCCGGATCGAGCTTGCTCCCGGCGTGGAGCTCAGCGTTGCCGACGACGCACCGCCCGAGTCTCGGAAGATGGTGGAGAAGATCCTCGAAGGCCTGCACGCGAAGCGCGAAGGACAAGGAGCATGACCATGATTCGATCGGGGCTGTTCGGACGAGGGGGGAACGCCGTGCCGCTGCTCGGCGTGGACGTGCGCGCCGAGGTGGTCGCGGGGCACGCCGCTGCGGTGGTGCGGCAGCGCTACAGGAACGACGAGGCGAGGCCGATCGAGGCCGTGTACACGTTCCCGCTTCCGAGCAAGGCCGTGCTCACCGGCTTCTCGATGACGGCAGCCGGTCGCCGGATCGAGGGCGAGGTCCACGAGAGGGAGGACGCGTTCCGTCGCTACGACGACGCGATCACCGCCGGCCATGGCGGGGCGCTCCTCGAGCAGGAGCGGCCGAACGTCTTCACTGCGAGCGTCGGCAACCTCCTTCCCGGGGGGGGGACGATCATCGAGGGCCAGTACGTCGAGCCCCTCCTTGCCGACGAAGGCGCCGTGCGCTGGTCGATCCCGACGCTCGTGGCGCCTCGCTACATCCCCGGGGTATCGGGCGGAGACCGCACCGCGCACGGCGTGGTCGATCCCACCGATCGCGTGCCGGACGCCGACCGCATCTCGCCGCCGATCGGCGCGGTCTCGTACGGTCTCGCGCTCGAACTGACGTTCGACCTCGGCGTCGCGCTCGAGGTCGAGAGCCCGTCGCACGCCGTCGTCATCGAGCATCAGGGCACCAAGGCGCGGGTGACCTTCTCGCAGCGCGAGGTCCCGCTCGATCGCGACGTCGTCGTCACTGCGTTCGCGCGGTCGTCCGAGGCGACCGCCGTTCCGATCGCGAGCGCGATCTCGCATCGCGTGGCGAACGGGACCGGCGCGCTCGCGCTCACGCTCGTGCCGGACCTCGGCGCCGGGCCGGCGAAGCGGCCATCGCGGAGCGACGTCGTGTTCCTCCTCGATCGGTCCGGCTCGATGGGGGGGGCCTCGATGCCCGAGGCGCGGACCGCGCTCCGGCTGTGTCTCCGGCAGCTCCGCGAGGGCGATCGCTTCGCCATCCTCGCGTTCGACGACAGCATCGAGACGTTCGCGACCGAGCTCGTCCCGTTCACCCAGTCGACGCTCCAGAAGGCCGATGCCTGGCTCGATGGTATCGACGCGCGCGGTGGTACCGAGCTCCTCGCCCCGATGCTCGAGGCGGCGAAGCTCGCGCCCGACGGCGTGATCGTCGTGCTCACCGACGGCGAGGTCGGCAACGAGGACGAGATCCTCGCGGCGTTCTTGGCGGCGCAGCGCACGGCGCGCGTCTACTCGTTCGGCATCGGTACGAACGTCTCCGACGCGCTCCTCGCTGCGCTCGCCGACAAGACCGGCGGCGCGATCGAGATGATCCATCCGGGCGAGCGCGTCGATGAGAAGGTCGTCGCCCAGTTCGCGCGCGCGACGGCTCCGCGCGTCACCGACCTCACGATCAAGGCGCGTGGGATCGAGCTCGGTGAGATCGCCCCGGCGGAGCCGAAGTCGCTCGTCGATGCGGAGCCGTTCTGCCTGTTCGCCACCTACGAGGAGCCGGGGCGCGGCGTGATCGAGATCCGGGGCAAGCTCGACGGCGAGGCGTTCTTCCTCGAGGTCCCGGTCGAGCTCGAGGAAGAGAGCGACCGGCCCGTGGTCGCGAAGCTCTGGGCGCAAGCCCGCATCCGCGATCTCGAGCGAGCGATCGTCACCGGCCGCCGCGCGGACACGATGAAGGACCGGATCGTGAAGCTCGCCACGACGCATGGCGTGTCGTCGAGGTACACGTCGTTTCTGGTCGTGGAGAAGCGCACGGGCGATCGGCGCGCTACAGGCCAGCCGGAGACGCGCGTCGTGGCAGTGAACGCCCCTGCGGGCTGGTCGATGGTGCAGCCTGCGCCCGTTCAGCGTCGCATGTACGCGATGGCCGCGCCGCCGCCGATGCCGGCGTCGCGTCCGGCACCGATGCCGCTCCGCGCGGCGATGGCCGCCCCCGCGGCGCCTCCGCTTCCCGCTCCCGGTGGCTTCGGTGGAGGCGGCGTCACGATGGGCGCGCCGCCGCCCGCGCGAGCCCTTGCGCGCGCGGAGTCGGCCGACGAAGGCGGCGCCTTCCTCGCCGAGGCCGAGCACGCTCCGCTGTACGAGGCCGCCGTCGACGGCGGAGCTCCTTCTCCCGAACGTGAACGACGCACGACGAAGCCGAAGGGCGGCGCGGTCGATTCCGTCCTCGGGATCCTCGCGCGCCAGACGGCTGCCGGTCTCTGGGAGGAGTCGGGACGCGACATCGCGGAGGCAACGACCGACGCGCTGCTCGCGCTCTTGCGCCTCGGTCTCACCGCTGCTCATCCGATCCATGGCGCTCAGCTCAAGAAGGCCGTGGACGCGCTGCTCACGCATCTCGCGACGAGCACCGTCCCGCTGCGTGTCCGTGAGCTCGCGCTCGGTGTCGCGTGGCTGATCGCGAGCGGGCGCCGGACCCGCCACGCGATCGAGGACGCCGCGCGGGGTGGCGGCGCGGATCTCGCTACGCTCGCGGCAACGCTCGGGAGCGAGCCAGCGGTCCGAGCACGGGTGGATCGCCTCTCGCCGCCGGTCTGATAGACAGATCGCTCCATGCGCGCGGCGATGATCCTCTGTGCGGGCCTCGGGACTCGGCTCCGCCCGCTGACCGACTGGCTCGCGAAGCCGATGGTCCCCATCGGCGCTCTCCCGGCGGTCGGGCACATCGCCGCGCGCCTCGGCGCATCGGGGTGGGGGCGCCTCGTCGTCAACGTGCACCACCGGCCCGCCGATCTCCGATCATGGGCGGAGGGGGCGGGGGCGGCGATCTCCGAGGAGGTCGAGCTGCTCGGGACCGCCGGCGGCGTGGCGCGGGCCCGGTCTCTCCTCGGCGAGGGGGACGTCCTGGTGTGGAACGGCGACATCCTGAGCGACCTCGATCCTCGCGCGCTCGCGAGCGCGCACGAGGCGTCGGGCGCAGCCGCGACGCTCGCGCTCGTCCCGCGCGCGGCGGGGGAGGGCAACGTGGGCCTCGGCGTGGACGGGCGCATCGTCCGCTTGCGGAGAGAGTCGTTCGGAGAGGAGCGCGCGGGCGCCGACTTCATCGGAGTGCACGTCCTCGGCGCCGGCCTGAGGACGAAGCTGCCCGAGCGCGGCTGCCTCGTCGGTGACGTCTACATCCCGGCGCTCCGCGAGGGCGCGTATCTCGCATCCCATGTCGTCACGACGTCGTTCGTCGACGTGGGCAGTGTCGAAGCGTACGTCGCCGCAAACCGCGCCTGGCTCGCCGCGCGCGGAGCCTCGTCCTGGGCCGCGCCCGACGCGATCGTCGGCGCGGACATCGACGGCTCGATCGTCGGCGCCGGCGCGCGCATCGACGCGGCCGCGCTTCGCTGCATCGTGTGGCCGGGCGCGCACGTCCGCGATCGCGTCGAGGACGCGATCGTGACGCCGCACGGGATCGTCCGCGTCCACGGCTGAGGCGCGTCCGCACGCTCTGCCGCTCGGCTTCGTCCGTGAAGCGCAAAGCGTGCGCACGTGACGCGACGATTGCGGGCTCGGGGCGTGGATCGTGCGCCGTGCACGTGCGATCGCGTAGGCCGCCTCCTTGCATGAGCACGCGTTCATGCAGGTCAGGTCGATCCTCATCGTCTCCGCGGTCGTGGCGCTGTCCGGCTGCGTGTCGAGCGGCAAGTACGACGAAGCCGTGCGCGACGCGACGTCCGCTCGTGCCGATCGAGATCGCGTCGCCACGGAGCGCAAGGAGCTCGATGCTCGGGTCGCGCGACTCTCGGACGAGCTGCACGTGCTCACCGAGCGCGCGGCCGAGCGCGATGCGGCCCTCGTCTCGGCCGGCAAGCGGGGCGACGATCTACAGAAGAGCCTCGACGAGGCGACGACGATGAACGAGCAGCTGCGTGCCGAGCTTGCCCGGCTCGGGAAGGACGCCGACCGACTGCTCAAGGAGAAGGGAGCACTCGCCTCGTCGCTCACCGAAGCACGCGCGCGGCTCGATGAGCTCCGGCGCGCCCAGAGCGCCGCGGAGGCGCGCGCGAAGCTCTACCAGGAGCTGGCGCTGAAGCTGAAGAAGATGCTCGACGCGGGCGATCTGACCATCACGCTCCGTGACGGGCGCATGGTCCTCTTGCTCCCCAACGACGTGCTGTTCGACACCGGACGCACGGAGATCAAGCCGGCCGGAAAGGCCGCGCTCGAGCAGGTCGCCGCGGTGATGAAGACGATCGGCGGACGCGATTTCCAGGTCGCAGGGCACACCGACACCGTCCCGATCGCGACCGCGCGTTTCCCGTCGAACTGGGAGCTCGCGACGGCGCGAGCGCTCGCGGTCGTCCACGTCCTCGTCGCGCAGGGCGTGCGGCCGGAGGTGCTCTCCGCTGCGGGCTACGGTGAGTTCGATCCCGTTGCCTCGAACGACACGAACGACGGGAAGCGGAAGAACCGACGCACCGAGATCAGCCTGGTCCCGAACATCGACGAGATGGTGGCCGTGCCGCGCTGAAGAGCCGTCCAAGCGTTGGACGATTCGGGGAGCTCGAGGGGTCAAACCCCTCGAAAGGGGACGGCACGAAGCGCACGAAGCGCGAAATCGAGAAGAGAGAGAAGAGCAGAGAAGAGAGGAGACTACCGTGAACAAGACCGCGGCGGATGTGATGACGAAGGATGTCGCGACGGTCGATCCCGATTGGCCGCTCGATCGCCTGATGACCTTCCTGACCGACAGAGCGATCTCCGGTGCGCCGGTCGTCAACGCCGAGGGCGAGCCCATCGGCGTCGTCTCGCTCACCGACATCGCTCGGAATGGGGTGACGGTGGAAGGGGCCGCCGGTGGACAAGCGAAGGCGTACTACGAGGAGAACCTCGCGCGTCATGTCGCGGGCGAGGAGGTCGGACGCTTCCATGCCGCCTCCGGCTCGCCGACGGTGGTCCGAGACATCATGACCCCGGTGATCTTCGCGGTCGAAGCGGATGCGACCGTCCAGGAGGTCGCCGAGACGATGGCCACGGGCCGCATCCATCGCGTTCTGGTGACGCGCGAAGGGAAGATGGCCGGCATCATCTCCGCGATGGACCTCCTCCCGCTGGTTCGCGACATGTGACCGGCACCACGCTCGCGATCGCCGCGCCGCCGGTGCTTCAGTCGAGGTACTGCTCGATGCCGGCGGCACCGCCGATGACGGTGAAGGCGCCGGTCGCGGTCGGGAGGAGGCGCGCGCCCGGGGGGGGGGGGGGGGGGGGGGGGAGCGGGGGGGGGGGCGGGGGGCGGGGGGCGCGCCCCTCGGCGCGGGCCGCAGCCTGGTCCCCGCCGATGACGACGAGGCCGCGGCCTTCGACGAAGGTCGCGCATGCGCCCTCGCGCGGGGCGGTGAGGCCCGCGAACGAGCCCTTGCCTTCCGGATCGATCACGAACACGCGCGCGGTGGGGCCGCCCGTGAGGCGTGTGGCGCCGACGATGTACTGCGTCCCGTCCGGTGCTTCGACGCGCGAGCCGCCGGCGATCTCGCGGAACGTGCCGCCGGTCGGGGGCTCGAGCGTGTAGCTCGATCCGTCCGAGAGATCGAACGTCGTCGCGCCCTCGTCGTCGATGACGAGGACGGCGGTGCCGACGCTCGCGAGCGACTTCGCCGGGCGCGGCAGGACGGGTGAGCTCGCGAGCGGCTTCAGCGCGAGGAGGTCGTAGATCATCGTCGCGGTGCCGTTCGCGGCGAGGACGTAGCGGCCCGCGATCATCGTCGCGGCGGTGGGGTCGAACGCGGCCGGACCGCGGGGCATCCGAGCGAGCTCGCCCGTGCGTTGCACGAAGACCTCGAGCGTCGCGTCCTGGAGGGCGCCCCACTGCACGAAGAGCGTCTCGCCGCGTACGACCGTGGCACCCGGCGCGTCGAGCCCCGCGATCGCGAGGGCGCCCACGCCGGTGCGCTGCTGGTCGCCGCGCTTCACGGTGTCCACCGGCCGCTCGGCGCGGGCGATCTCGGTGCGCGTCCCGTCGGTCGCGATCTTCTCGGTGACGAGCGTCACCGCGGCCGGCGCGCGCGTGAAGACGTCCGTCTCCTCGCCCGTGACGATGCTGATGGTGCCCTCCGGCGTGCCGCTGCACGAGAGAGCGAGCAGCATCACGAGGCCGCATGAGCTCATCCGGTGGAGGCGCATCGCAGATGTCGTTAGCACGCCCGCCGGAGCGGCGAGGCACGATTCACGCCGGGGCCGGGCTCGCTCGGAGTTGGGCGCGCGCCCCAACCACCCGCAGGGCGGCGCGTCGAACTTGGGGCTCGCGCCCCAACAGCCCGCAGGGGTGCGCCTTCGGCGCGCATTGAATTCGGCCGCAAACTTGGCCTCTGGCGTACGCGCGAGATAGCCGGAGAAGAGCCGAATGAGCCTCGTGGACCGTGTCCGGACGTCGATCGATGACGCCCTTCGTCGCCTGGCGACGGAAGGCGCGCTGGGCGAGACCGGCGTGCGGGCGCTTTCGGAAGCCGGTCGGGCGTGGACCGTCGAGCGCCCGAAGCGCGCCGAGCATGGCGACTACGCGACGAACGTGGCGATGGTGCTGACCAAGAAGGTCGGGATCCCGCCGCGCGCGCTGGCCGAGAAGCTCGTCCTCGCCCTTGCGAACGACGCGGTGGTGAAGAGCGCCGACATTGCCGGCCCGGGCTTCGTCAACGTCCGGATCCATGCACGGGCGATCCACGAGGAGCTCGCCGTGATTCTCGCAGCCGGCACGACCTACGGGCGGAGCGCCGCCGCGAGCGGGGAGCGGGTCAACGTCGAGTTCGTGAGCGCGAACCCCACGGGACCGATCACCGTCGCCGCGGCACGGAACGGGATCTACGGCGACGCGATCGCGTCGCTCCTCGACCTCACCGGTCACCGCGTCACGCGCGAGTATTACATCAACGACTTCGGTAACCAGATAAAGGCCTTCGCCGAGAGCGTCCGCCTCTCCCACGAGGGCAAGCCGCGCGGCGAGGGGCACTATCAGGGCGCCTACGTGGACGAGATCGCGCGCTGGCTCGAGATGCGTACGCCCGATCCGTTCGCGGTCGACGATGTCGAGCTCGCGCGTACGTGCATCACCGCGATGCTCCACGGCGTCCCCGGGTCGAAGACGCTCCCGGGCATCAGGAAGACGCTCTCCGATCTGGGGATCCACTTCGACGTGTGGTTCAGCGAGGAGTCGCTGCATCGCTGGGGTAACGTCGATGTGGCGATCGAGCGGCTCCGCCAGGGCGGCTTCCTCCTCGAGAAGGACGGCGCGACCTTCTTCGTCGCCGGCGGCGCGGAGAAGGCGAAGGACGAGAGCGACAAGAAGGGCGAAGCCGACAAGGACCGCGTCGTGAAGAAGAGCGACGGCGCATGGACCTACTTCGCGAGCGACGTCGCCTATCACTCCGACAAGCTCTCGCGCGGCTACGACCGACTCATCGACGTGTGGGGCGCCGATCACCACGGCTACATCCCGCGAATGAAGAACGTCCTCGACGCGCTCGGCCTGCCGTCGTCGAAGTTCGAGGTCCTGATCTACCAGCTCGTCAACATCCTCCGCGGCGGCGAGGTCGTGAAATCGAGCAAGCGCGCCGGCAACGTCGTCACGGCGGACGAGGTCATGGACGAGATCGACGAGGCCGCCGGGCGTGCAGGCGCGGGTCGCGACGCGCTCCGGTTCTTCTTCCTCTCGCGCAGCGCGAACACGACGGTCGACTTCGATCTCGAGATCGCGAAGAAGAAGTCGCTCGACAACCCCGTCTTCTACGTCCAGTACGGCCACGCGCGCCTCGCGTCGATCCTCCGCAAGGCCGACGCCATCGGCGCGTTCCAGCCGGCGCCGGCGGACGTCTCCGGCTTCGCGAAGCTCGATCATCCGGACGAGCTCGCGCTCGCGCTCCAGCTCTCGCGCTGGCCCGACGTGCTCGCCGAGGCCGCCGCGCTCCGTGAGCCGCACCGGATCGTCTTCTACGCGCAGGATCTGGCGCGCGATTTCCAGAGCTACTTCACGCGCATGAAGACCGACCCCGTTCTGCCGCGCGACTCGACGCGCGAGGACGCCGGCTGGACGAAGAGCTGGGACCACGAGAAGACCACTGCACGGCTCGGCTGGATCCGCGCGATCCGCGCCGTGTACGCGTCGGCGCTCGCCGCGATCGGGATCTCGGCGCCCGAGCGCATGGACCTGCCGCAAGCCGCCGAGGAAGAAGCGATCGCGTAGCAGCCGGGCGTTTGCCCGTCGCCACCACGAGGACGACCATGATGGAGCAAGGGAGCGTGAGGAACCTCGAGCAGATCCAGGAGAGCGATGCCGCGGGTGGTACCCCGCGCGGCGTGACGATCCTGCTCGTCGCGCTCGGCGCTGGCTGCATCGTGTTTGCCGGGCTCGCGCTCGGAGGGAAGCGCGGCGCAGGGGCGACGCAGAAGATCGATCCGCTCGGCGAGCTCGTCACCCAGCAGGCGAAGGCCGGTCAGGTCGGTGCGAAGGCGACGGATCTCTCGTCGCGCGACGTGACCTTCCCTGGGATCCTCAGCGACGACGTTGCGCCCACGACCGCGCTTGCGGCGGTGAAGGGCGGCTCGAAGGCGAGCGCGCAGGCGCCGGCCGAGCCAGCCGCTGCGATCGTGCTTGCGGCGCCCGGCTCCGGAGGCACGAATGGTGAGGCGTCGCCGCCTCCGCCCACCGATCGGCTGCCCGTCGTGCCGCTGCCCGCGCAGAACGTGCTCGAAGCGTCGCCTGTCGTGACGCGACCGCGCGATTCGCTGACGCGCGCCGCCAACGACGCGGCGCAAATCCGAGCTGCGGCTCAGCCTGCTGCGCCGGCCGGCAAGGAGGGCGGGTACCAGCTGCAGGTGAGCTCGTTCCGCTCGCAATCCGAAGCCGACCAGTTTGCGGCTCAGCTTCGCGCGCGTGGGCACAAGGCCTACGTCCTCGAGGCGCGTGTGCCCAACCGTGGCACCTGGTACCGCGTGCGCATCGGGCCGTTCCCCAGCCAGCACGCGGCGGCGAGCTACCGGGTCGGGTTCGAAGGACGCGAGCACGTGGTCCCGTTCATCGTGCAGCCGAAATGATGTGACCTTCGCGCGCGTTGCTCGCACAGTCGGGCGTGCGGGACGTGCGTCGACGTGAAGCATGTGCCAAGTTAGACACTGAGCATGCGCGACGCGATGTCTCTTCCGCTCTGGGTCGTCGCGCTCGTGCTTGCCGCGGTCGCGCCTCTCGTCGCGCGAGGGCTGGCTTCGGCCTTCGAGCGACGGGCGCGCGACCGGAGCAAACGCATACTTGAAGCGGGGCGCGTGCGACCCCAAACCTAGTGTTCGACCGGTTGATGCACTCGATGCACACCTCTGCGGGTGATTGGGGCGCGAGCCCCGACGTCGAGTCGTTGTTACGCTCGTCGAGCACGCTCTTTCACCGGCGGCCTACGCCGATTGACTTTTCTCTACGCTGAAGCGCTCCGCGCCGAGGAGATCGAAGAATGGCACGTCTGTTCGGATTGATCGGGAATCGCGCTGACCTTGCGGGTCGGGTGCTCGCCTCGGAGAGGGATGCGCTCACCGTGCAGGCGTCGCCTTCCTCTTCCAGTTCGGCGCGGCAGCTCGGGTGGGGTATCGGCTTCTACCAGGGGGGCGAGGTGCTCATGCGCCGCCGCCCCATCGACGATCACGCCGCGATCGACGTGGCGAAGGTCGCAAGCGACGTGCGCACGGATCTGCTCCTCGGTCACGTGCGGAACGCGACCGTGGGGTCGCTCCGCACGGAGAACACGCATCCGTTCCGCTACCAGCAGTGGCTGTTCGCGATGACGGGCACGCTGTCGTCGTTCGACTCCATCCGTGAGCGCCTCTTCTCGAGCGTGCCGGAATTCCTGCGCTCGTCGATCCGCGGCGAGACGGACGCCGAGATCCTCTTCTACGTGTTCCTGTCGTTCCTCCACGACGCAGGCCGCCTCAACGACGTAGTCACTGCGCCGTCGCACGTGCGTGAGGCGCTCCGCTCGAGCGTCGCCGTCGTCGACGGCATGGCCGCTGAGGTCGGAGGCGCGCCGTCGCAGGTGAACGTCATGCTCTCCGACGGCGAGAACGTGTTTGCGCTGCATCGCGGCGCGCAGATGGGGTACCGCCTCTTCGCGGGGAAGGACGATGCCGACGCGTTGATCGGGGACGACCTCGGCCTGCGGCGCAAGACCCCCGAGCTCGCGCAGATGCACGTCACGCTCCTGGCGAGCGACTTCGACGACGAATCGTCGATCGCCGCGTCGTCGCCGGCGACGAGGTCGCGCTGGAAGGTGATTCCGGAACGTGCGATCGTCACCGTCGAGCGTGGGCACGAACCGCACATCGAAGCGCTCTGAGCGCGTTCGTCGATCCTGGCTCCACCAGGTCGTCGGCTCGGCTTCGCTCGCGCTGGTCGCCTGCGGTGGCGGCGGATGGGAGACCGCTACCGAGATGCCGAAGGCGCCGCGGCGCCCCGACGGCGTAGCGCTCGAGCCTCCCGCGGCCATGCCCGCGGCGTCGGACCGTGCGGAGGCGCGGGGCGTGGTCGCGCTACGCGAGCCACTGGCGGACAAGGACGTCGAGGACATCGTGCGCGCGTACATTCGCGCCTTCGAGCGCGCGGATGATCAAGCGCTGATCCAGTTGCTCGCGCAGGACGCAGCGAGCCTCGGCCGGGCCGGGACGAACCGCCAGCAGCTCATCGAGACGTGGCGGACGAAGATGAAGAGCTTCGAGTACCAGCGCCTCGCCGGGCTCGAGATCGCACGCATCTCGCAGCTGGAGCGTCACACCTACGAAACACTCGGGACGCCGGGTGCTCTCCCTCGCCCCGCCGAGATGCGCCCCGGCGATCTCTACATCCGCGTTCCGATCGCGACGCCGCGCGTGGGATCGGATCAGCTCTTCGGAGAGGTGCTCGTCCTCTTGCTTCGACGCGAGGACGGACGGCTGAAGATCGCGGGGCAGGCGGACGAGAACGGAAACTGACCGCGGCGAGGCCGCGGTCACCGATAGTCGTCGAGATCGATGCTGTAGCGCTTGAGCCAGCGGTGCACCTGCATGCGCTCCTTGCCGAGCTCACGGCCGACGGCGGCGACGTTGCCGCGATGCCGCTGCAAGAGCGCGCGGAGCTCCTCCTCCGTCGGCGCGCCTCGACGCGCGTTCGCCGGTGAGCCGGCGCCCGGCGCGAACGCGCTGCCCGGCGACGCGCTGATCGACGCCGCAGGCACCTTCGACGGCACCACGACGCGTGGTCGCTCGCCGTACCCCTTCATGTGCTCGCTGATCGCGTCCGGCAGGTGGACCGTGTCGAGCTGCGCGCCGTCCGTGAGGGCGACGCCACGCTTGATGCAGCTCTCGAGCTCGCGGACGTTGAACGGCCAGTCGTAGTGCAAAAGGGCCACGATGAAGGAGAACGACAGCGAGAGGTCCGGGCGGCCGTAGCGCGCTCCGAAGCTCCGCGCGAGGAGCAGGATGTCCTCCTTGCGCTCGCGGAGCGGCGGCAGCCGGACGACGTGCTCGTTGAGGCGTGCGAGGAGGTCGCCGCGGAACTTCCCCTCCTTCACGTATTGATAGAGATCGCGATGGGTCGCGCAGACGACGCGGATGTCCACGCGCTCCGGCGTCGTCGCGCCGAGCGGGAAGACCTCGCGTGACTGCAGTACGCGCAGCAGCTTCGCCTGCGCATCGAGAGGCATGTCGCCGATCTCGTCGAGGAAGAGCGTGCCCTGGTCCGCGAGCTTGATGAGACCCGGCTTGTCGCGATCGGCGCCGGAGAACGCGCCGCGGCGGTAGCCGAACAGCTCGCTCTCGAGCAGGTTGTGCGGGATCGCGGCGCAGTTGATCGCCTGGAGCGAGCCCTTTCGCCCCGAGAGCCGGTGGATGCCGCGGGCGATGACCTCCTTGCCGGTTCCGGTCTCGCCGAGGATGACGGCCGAGAGCTCCTTCGGCGCGATCCGCTCGATGTCGGCGGCGATGTGGTCGATCTGCGCGCCGCCGACGAGATCGGTGAAGAGCTTCGCCTTGCGCTCTCCAGCGACGCGCCCGTCGAGCCGATAGGCCTCGCATTTCTCGACCCCGGCCTCGACGAACTTGAAGATCGCGTCACCGACTCGGATCTCGTGGTTCGGCTCGAGCTCGATTTCGCCGACGTAGGCGCCGTCGACCATCGTCCCGTTGCGGCTGCCGAGATCCTGGAGGACCCAGCCCTCGCGGCTCGTCGTGGGGTCGATGCGCGAATAGATGCGCGCGTGTTGCCGGCTGACGGCTTGTTCGGGGACGCAGATTAGGTTCGAGGCGTCGCGCCCGATCGTGAGCTCGGGTGATACGAACACGTACGCTGGTGAGAGCTGCTCGAAGTTCGGGGCATGGAGCAGCACGAGCCCCGAGCGCTCCTTCGGTGCGGGCATCGAGTCGCGCGCGTCGTCCCCGTAGCTGGACGAGACGCCGGTGCGGTACCTGCTCATCCTTCGTTCGCTCCTAGCGTGCGCAGCCCAAGGTGCGTGCGCTGCCCGAGGCCCGCAGCTGAATCACGCGGCCCCCGCCTGGGTGAGCGCCGCATGCTCCAGCCGCGGCGTCGAGCTCTGACTCACCATGCACACGCTTCTCTCTCCCGTGCCGGAAGCCCGAGATAGATCGGGCTCGAGGACCCTAGGTTAGCATCGCTCCGCGAACGCCGAGAGCCTGCGTGTAACGCCAGGCCGCCCGACGGATCATTCGTACCGGTCAGGGTCGACGTCGAGGCGTGCGCAGATGGCCGCCAGGACCTCGTCGGTCGTGCGATTCAGCTCCTCGAGCGTCCCAGTGTTCTCGATGACGTAGTCCGCGACGGCGGTCTTCTCTGCGAGGGGCATCTGCGCGCGGATCCGCGCACGGGCCTCGTCCGGGGTCGAGCCGTCCCGCGCCGTCGCGCGCGCGACCTGCACGTCCTCCGGCGCGGAGACCACGATGAGCGGCCGGAACGCATCCGCGACGCCGTTCTCCACGATGAGCGCCGCCTCGTAGCACGCGAGGGCCTCGCCTTCGTCCCGGAGGCGCGAGGCCGCCTTGAACGTCAGCATGGTCACGATCGGATGGACGATGGCGTTCAGCGCCTTGCGCTTCTCCTCGTCGGCGAAGACCGCCGCGGCGACCTTCTTTCGATCGAGCGTCCCGTCCGGGAGGAGGACCTCCGGCCCGAAGAGCCTCGTCACCGCGGCGAGCCCGTCGCTGCCCTTGGCGACGGCTTCGCGCGCGAGTTGATCCGCGTCGATGACGGGGACGCCGCGCTCGCGCAGCCGCGCAGCGACCGCGCTCTTCCCCGAAGCAATCCCGCCCGTGAGTCCGAAGAGGTGCACGTGGCCATCCTAGACCCATCGCTCGACAGTGGGGCAGGGGAGCGCGTTTCGGGGCACGCTTCGCGGTGCCGAGCCCTGAGCGCCGAAATGGAAAACGCCGGCCTCTCGAGGAGAGACCGGCGCCTTCGTCGCGAGGCTCTGTCAGCCGCGCGTCTCGTCGATCACGTACCGCCGTCGCCTTGCGGCGCGGAGCACGGGTCCGGCGGCGGCTCGCCCGGCTCGACGACCTTCGTCGGCTTGCCGACCTGCTTGGCGGTGAAGCCGATCGCGACCGAGATGCCGTCGCAGGTCTTGCCCGGATCCTGGCTGCCGTCCGCGAGGATGTCGCTCGCCTGACGGATCGAGCCCTTGATGCCCTCGACCGTGGAGCCCGAGCAGAGGTCGGTGCTGAAGCGTCCGGCGACTGCGCTGATGCCTTCGACGAACTCCGCGGTGGTGATGACACCGGCGATGGTGCCCTCCTCGAGCGACTTCCCGGCCGGGTTGTGCTTGAAGGAGATGATCGCCTTGTTGATCGTGAGGTTCAGGGCCTGGCCGCTGATCGAGATGGCCAGCTTCACCTGCGCGCCGCCCGTACCGTTCACGAAGACGCCCTTGTTGATGTAGGCGCCCGTGATCGCGACCTGCGGATCTTTCACGTACGGCCAGTCGTCGGCCGTGGTGAAGGTCGGGGCCTTCGAGTCGTCCTCGCTGAACGCGCCGCCGACGAGGAGCGTTCCCGAGAGGTCGGTGTTGGTCTGCTCGGGCTCGTCCGTGAGGCCGACGACCTTGAGCATGATCGTGAAGTCGCCCTTCGTGATCGCGTCCGTGATCGACTTCGACGGCGTCGGGGTGAAGGGCTCGAGGAGCTTGAGGATCTCCTTACCGAACGCGTTGTCGATTCCTTGGTCGCCGTCCTGGTGGAGCCCCACGGGAGCGCCCTGGACGCGCTTGCAGACGCGCGCGAGGTCCGGCGATTCCGCGCCGCTGACCTCGGTGACCAGGCCGTCGAGGTTGTAGCCGTACTTCTTCCACGCGTCCTTGTTCTTGTTACCCGCGCGGTCTGCCTCGCCGAGCGAGAGCGAGTTGAGCGCGAACACGCGCTCCTCGGTCGACGCCGTCGGGCTTCCTTCCTTCGCAGGGACGACCTTGCCCGTCTGGTCCTTGCCGCCGGCGTCGTCCGACGAGTCGCCGCCACATCCTTGCGTGACTGCCAAGGTCGCGATGCTCGCGCCTAGGCCAATCACGGTTAGCGCTGCTCCAAGCCTCATGGGAATGCTCCTCTCCACCTCAAAGATGCGCTGGACCCTTGCCGTTCCACGCATCACCTCCCCGTCGCCGACGAAGGCGGCCGGGGAATGCTACGCAGTAAGCTCGAGCTCACGCAAGCCATCAGCCCAGCCATGATTGCAGAAAAGCCCAAGCGCGTTCGACCCCTTAGTCGGATCTCGACTCGATCGAGACAATCGCGTTTCTGTCGACGGATCCGGCGATGACGCACCTCGACGTAGCGGCGCGCGCCCTCGCGACGGCGGGCCTGGAGGACAGCGCGGGGGCCAGGGCCGCGGCGCGAGCGACGCCGCGCGGCCGGCGGTTCACGAGGCGCCGCCCGCGCTCGTGAGAGCCCCCTCTTTCATCACGCGGCGAACCGCGGTAACCCAGGCAGCCCTGGTTGTTCGCTCATGACCGAGTTCGTCCATCTTCACGTCCATTCCCAGTACTCGATGCTGGACGGCGCGCTGAAGGTGAAGAACCTCGTCAAGCTCGTCCAGAAGCAGGGCATGAACGCCGTGGCGCTGACCGACCACGGCAACATGTTCGGCGCGATCACGTTCTACAAGGCGGCGAAGGACGCCGGGGTGAAGTCGATCCTCGGCGCCGAGCTCGAGGTCGTCACGAACGGCCACGGGCATCACCTCCCGCTCCTGGCCACCTCCGAGGAGGGGTACAAGAACCTCGTCGCGCTCGTGTCCCGCGGCTACGTCGATCCCGATCCGGGCGGGACGCCGGGCGTCCCGTGCGTTCCGCTCTCGGCGCTCGAAGGCAAGACGAAGGGCCTCATCGGGCTGACGGGCTGCATGGGCGGCGTCCTCTCGCAGAGCATCCTCGAGCAGGGGATCGAGAGCGGCGCGAAGACGCTGGCGACACTAAAGGACCTCTTCGAGCCCGGCTCGCTCTACGTGGAGCTCCAGGACCACGGCTTGCCGGAGCAGCCGATCCTGAAGGGGATCCTGCGGGACCTCGCGAAGCGGTTCGACCTGCCGCTCGTCGCGACGAACGACGTCCACTACGGAACGAAGGACGACGCGGTCGCCGCGCTCTACCTCAACTGCATCAAGAACGGCCGCTCGTACGAGGAGGCGAAGGATCGCCACCACGGCTCGCACGAGATGTACATGAAGACGGCCGAGGAGATGGCCGCCGTCTTCAGCGACTGCCCCGAGGCGGTCAAGGCGACGCTCGAAATCGCCGAGAAGTGCCAGCTGAAGCTCAAGCTCGGAAACCCGATGCTCCCGAGCTTCGGCGTCCCCGACGGCATGGACGAGCCGACGTACTTCCGTCAGGTCGCCATCGAAGGGCTCGAGTCTCGGTTCGTGGAGCTCGAGGCCACCGGGAAGAAGATCGATCGCGAGGCGTACCGGAAGCGCCTCGAGATGGAGATGGACGTCATCTGCAAGATGAAGTTCCCGGGGTACTTCCTCATCGTCTGGGACTTCATCCGGTACGGAAAAGAGAACGGCGTCCCCGTCGGCCCCGGCCGCGGCTCGGGCGCGGGATCGATCGTCGCGTACGCGATGCGGATCACGGACCTCGATCCGATCCCGTTCAACCTGCTCTTCGAGCGCTTCCTGAACCCGGAGCGCGTGAGCATGCCCGACTTCGACGTCGACTTCTGCATGGACAAGCGCGAACGCGTCATCCAGTACGTGCAGAAGAAGTACGGCGAGACCAGCGTCGGTCAGATCGCGACGTTCGCCGAGCTCAAGGCGAAGAGCGTCATCAAGGACGTCGCGCGCGCGCTCGCGATGCCGCCGTTCGAGGCGCAGCAGATCGCGAGCCTCATTCCGAACAAGACGCCTGCCGAGACGTACACGATCACGGAGAGCCTCGGGATCGAGCCGAAGCTCAAGGCGCGCTACGACACCGAGCCGAAGATCAAAGAGCTGCTCGATCAGGCGATCAAGCTCGAAGGCCTGACGCGCCACGCGGGCAAGCACGCCGCCGGCATCGTCATCTCCGAAGGCCCGCTCTGGGACCACGTCCCGGTGTTCACGGACGGCAAGTCCGAGGGCTACATCACGCAGTACTACAAGGACGACGTCGAGCAGGCGGGCCTCGTCAAGTTCGACTTCCTCGGCCTCAAGACGCTCACCGTCGTCGACATCGCGCAGCACCTGATCCACGGGCGGCCCGATCTGGCGGACAAGGAAGCGAAAGAGCGCTTCGACATCTCGAAGATCCCGCTCGACGATCGCGCGAGCTACCAGCTCATGGCGACGGGCGAGACGAAGGGCGTCTTCCAGCTCGAGTCGTCGGGCATGCAGCAGCTCTTCAAGGACCTGCAGCCCACCAACTTCGAGGACATCGTCGCGGCCGTGGCGCTCTACCGCCCCGGTCCGCTCGGCACCGGCATGGTGAAGGACTTCGTCGACTGCAAGCACGGTCGGAAGCCCATCGCCAAGATGCACGACAAGGTCGATCACATCCTCGTTCCTACGTACGGCGTCATCGTCTACCAGGAGCAGGTCATGCAGATCGCGCAGGCGCTCGCGGGCTACTCGCTCGGCGGCGCCGACCTCCTCCGTCGCGCGATGGGCAAGAAGAAGCCCGAGGAGATGGCCAAGCAGAAGGGCATCTTCGTCGAGGGCGCGAAGGGGATCGGCGTCCTCGAGGAAGACGCCGACCGCATCTTCGGCCTCCTCGAGTTCTTCGCCGGCTACGGCTTCAACAAGAGCCACTCGGCCGCGTACGCGCTGATCACGTACCAGACCGCGTTCCTCAAGGCGCACTACCCCGTGGAGCTTCTCTGCGGGATCATGACGAGCGACAAGGACCGCATCGACAAGGTGGTCCGCACGATCGCCGATGCGCGTGCGATGGGCGTCACGGTGCTCCCGCCCGACGTCAACGAGAGCGACATCGACTTCAAGGTCGTCTACACGCACCCGAACGGCGACAAGAGAATCTCGCGGAACGCGCGCACCGCAGTCCAGAAGGATCGCTGCGGGCCGCAGATCCGCTTCGGCCTCGGCGCCGTTCGCGGGCTCGGCGGGGCGGCGCTCGAGGCGCTCCTCGAGGCGAGGAAGGAAGGTGGCCCCTTCCACGATCTGTTCGACTTCGCCTCGCGCGTCGACGCGAAGCGGATCAACAAGGGCGTGTTCGAGGCGCTCGTCCAGTGCGGGGCCTTCGACACGGGGCTCGCGACGCGTGGAATCACGCGTGCCGACGCGTTCGCGTCGATCGAGATCGCGCTCGAGCGCTCACGCGCGGCGAGCCGCGATCGCGAGCGCGGGCAGACGAACCTGTTCGGTCTCTTCGACGCCGCGCCGCCGCGTCCGGCCGGCAACGGAGGAGCGAACGGCGCGAGCAGCGTCGGAGGCGGCTCGGCGGCCGGCGGCTACCTCCGCGCCGAGCCGTGGGACCGCAAGGAGATGCTCGTCCGCGAGCAGAAGGCCCTCGGCTTCTTCGTCTCGGGGCATCCGCTCGAACGCTACATCAAGGGCGCGGGTGGTCTCGGGAAGCTCGACGCGGTGCCGATCAACACGCTCGCCTCGATGAAGGACTGGGCGCAGGTGAAGGTCGTGGGGACGGTCGAGGGCTATCGAGAGCGCATCTTCAAGGACGGCGGCGGCAAGGTTGCGTTCCTCGAGCTCGAGGACCTTACGGGCCGCGTGACGTGCAAGGTCCGCGGCAACCAGATCGACGCGCTCGCTCCCGTCCTCACGAGCGGCGATCCGGTGCTCGTCAGCGGGAAGGTCAGCTTCCCGAGGCGCGACGACGACGCGGAGGTCGAAGAGGAGGGGCCGCGGGAGCCGACGCTCTTCCTGAACGAGGCCGTGCGTCTCTCCGACTCGGTGAAGCACGACACGAAGCAGGTCGCGATCCGCCTCCTCGCCGAGAAGACGACGACCGCGCAGCTCGACAAGATGGCCGAGGTCCTCCGGCGCTCCGAGGGCACATGCCCCGTGTCGCTGGTCTTCGCAATGAAGGACGGCGCCGAAGCGTTCCTCACGCTCGGCAAGGACTTCCGCGTCGAGGTGAGCGACGAGGTCCTCTCGGGCCTCGAGAAGATCTTCGGCGAGCAGGTCGCCGAGCTGCGCTGAGCCGGCCGAACGAGCGGGCGACCGGCTCGTCTCGGGCTTCGCGTCACTCACAGGCGATGCGCGCCAGCGGAGCCGCCGATGTGCGAGCCGTGTCGCCCCGTCTCCCACTCCGCGGAGCACGTCGTGCGTCACGAGGCCTGCGGCTGAGTAAGACGGAAAAAGCCGCGGACCCTGTTATGCTCCCTCGCGGAGCCTTGATTTGCGCGCGCTGAAAGGTCCGGAGGGATGAGCTCGACGTCGCGATCCCCGGACGGAAAAGTCGAGCCGACGGACGAACCCGAGAAGAAGCAGGCGGGGTCGCCCGGGCGGTATTCGCTTGCCGACGACGCCGACGACCTGCCTCCGACGCGAATCGATTCGACGACACGCATGCCCGCCGTCCGGCCGGAGCTCGCGGCGCCACGAAGCGTCCCCGGCTCCGCGCCGATGAAACCGCCTCCTCCGAGCAGTGCGTCGATCGCCGCGTCGCGAGCGGCGATCGACGCGCCGAAGGACGCAACCGACGGCAAGAAGAAGCCGCCGATCGGCCTTCCGTCGCGGACGACCAGCCCGCGGATGACCCCTGCTGCTCCGGCCTCGAGGAATGCCGCGCCCGTCCCACCGCCGAGCCAGCGGACCCCGAGCGCGACGGGCCCGACGAGCGGGCGATTGCCGGACGTGCGGCCCCCCGCGAAGTCGAGCGACTTCAGCGAAGAGCTGGCGATGCTCGGAGAGATGATGCTCGCGGAGCAGCCGGCAGACGCGGGCCACGCCGCTCTGGACCCGGCGCCGACCGCTACCGCAGAGGTTGCGACGGTCGCTGCCCGTCCCGCGTCGGGGGCGCCGCCGGATGGCAGTCGCAACAGCTCGTCGCATCCGCCGAAGGTGCCGTCGGGTGCGCCCGCGTTCTCGCTCGAAGGGCTCGACGAGGGCTCGATCGCCTTTGCGTTCGATGCGCTCGTGTCCGAGGACCGTGCCGGCCTCCCCGGGACGCACGATTTCGATCTCGCGCCCGTGCGGGAGCTCTTCGCGGAGCTCGCCGCGAATCACATGCGCCACGTGCGCGACTTCATGATCGACGTGAAGTGGGGAGAGGTGACTCGCGACTGGATCCACATCTGCGTCCCGCCCGTGCGCACGCTCCGCAAGGCGGCCGAGCGTCTCGACCTCGTCGAGCTCGGAGCGGCCCTCGAGAAGCTGGGCGACGAGCTCGATGCCGCGAACGCCGTGGGCGGGCAGATGCTCGACGCGAACGAGAAGGAGCGACTGCTCGACACGTACGGCGAGCTCGTGGCGATCCTCCCGCAGGCGTTCGGGCTCGATCGCGACCAGACGCAGCGCGAGGCCGTCATCGTGCAGGCGCTCTTGCTCCAGGTGCCAGACGTCCGCAAGGTCACGATCGACAAGCTGCACGCCGCCGGTCTCACGGGCCTGACCGTGCTCTTCGAGGCGAACGCGCACGACATCGCGCACGTCGCCGGGATCCCGCATCTGCTTGCGACCCGCATCGTCGAGCGCGTGCAGGCCTACCGTGCCGAGCTCCAGTCCTCGTCACCGCAGGACGCGCGCGCTGCCGAGCGGGAGAAGCTCGCGGGGTTGAACGGACAGCTGAAACGGCACCACGCCGCCTACGAAGAGGCGGCCAACGCGTGGGGGCCGGAGACCAAGGCGAAGAAGCGCGACCACTTCCGCGCGCGTGAAGAGACGTGGCTCGAGATCAGCGTGCTGCTCGCTCGATTCGGCGAGGTCGATCGTCTTCAGGGGATCGAGAAAGTACCCTTCGCACAGCGGATCGCGCAGCTCTCGGACTACCTCGAAGAGGCGAGGGACAAGTACCGGAGCGCGGAAACGTGACCAGAGACGTGACACGCGACGTGACCGGCGACGTGGCCAGGTAAGTGACCAGACACGTGACTCGCGATGCGAGAAGAAGCGCGCTGCGAGCGTGAGGCTGAACGCGACGACGAACGTGACGAGCAGCATGCGCGGTCACATCGACAGTGATGCCGAACATGGATGTCGTTCGCACGAAGCGACGAGCGGTCGGATTCGACTTCGCTGTCGACAAGTCGTGAGAAACGGGATTTAGTTCTTCATCGCTCACGCGCGAGCTCACGAGCGGCGCGCGTGACTTGGTCACACACTCGAAGGGCGTCGACACATGGCCGAGCTCACAGCGGATGCCGTCGTCAGCAAAGTCAAACGCGGCGAGAAGATCGACCGCGCGGACCTCTCGGGGATCAATCTCACGAACGCGATGCTCGAGGGCGCGAGCTTCCGTCGTTGCGATATGGTCGGCGCGAACCTCGAAGGTGCGAAGCTTCGCAACGCGAATCTGAAGAGCGCGAACCTGTGCGAGGCGTTCCTCTCCGGCGCCGACCTTCGCGACGCGAACCTCGACAACGCCGACCTCGAGGGCGCGAACCTGCAGCGCACTCTCCTCGCCGGCGCGAACCTCTCACGCGCGAACCTCGAAGGCGCGAACCTCCAGGGGGCGAACCTCTCTGGAGCACGCCTCACACACGCTCAGCTCGATCTCGCGAACCTCGGCGGCGCAGACGTCGCCGGCGCGGTCCTCACGCATGCCGATCTCGGCGAGTGCTACCTCGGCGCCGTCAAGATGATGAAGGCGGAGCTGACGAACGCCAACCTGAACGACTCCAACCTCGAGGACGGTGACTTCACCGGCGCGACGCTCGCAGACGCTCAGCTGCGCGGCATCAAGGCGCGAGGCGTCAAGCTGGTCGGCGCGCTGCTCTCGAAGGCCGATCTCGGGAAGGCGAACCTCACGAACGCCGATCTGACGAACGCCGACCTTCGCAACGCGACGCTCGAAGGCGCGAAGCTCGAGGGAGCCAACCTCACGGGCGCCAAGGTCTACGGCCTCACGGCGAAGGGCGCGCAGCTCAGCGGCATCAAGGCCGACTGGCTGGACAACAGCCCGAACGCGGACGGCTCCGTGCGCGTTCCGGCGGCGCAGGTGCAGGGCGTCCTCTCCGGCGAGCTGCCCATCCCGTCGGCGCGGGAGTCGTCGCGCGCCGCGAACCATCGCTACTTCGGTCGGGGCGACGTGCTCCGCAACGCGTCGCTCCAGTTCGACGAGGGCGCGACCGTGGAGATCGAGAGCCTCTTCGAGGCATGTACGATCACCCTCGGCCGCGGCACGGAGCTGCTCGTCGGGCCCGACGGCATCCTCTCGGGGTGCCAGATCACGGGCGCGGGGAACATCACGATCAACGGGAAGTTCTTCGAGGCCACGGGCGGGAAGAAGGGGGGCGCCGCGCCGGCGATCGTCGGCGCGCATCAGCTCGTGGTGTCCTCGACGGGCGCGTTGGTCGGCGCGGTGCAGCAGCCGCAGGAGCTGACTCGCTTCGCTTTCGAGCCGGGGTGTCAGCTACGGATGCGCATCACGACGACGAAAGACGGTTCGGGCAACGGTAACGGCGCAAAGGGCGGGAAGAAGTAGGGAGGAGCGAGGGCAAATGAGCGATCTGAGAAACCCCATCGGCTCGGCGACGGAGAAACGCACGCTCGTCGAGGAAGGGACCACCTTCAAGGGATCCCTTTCATCCACGTGTCCCATCTTCGTGAAGGGTGGCGTCGAGGGCGACATCCAGGCCCCCTCGCTGACCGTCGCGACGAGCGGCACGGTCTCCGGAAAGGTGAAGGCCGGCGAGCTGAAGAGCGACGGCGCGATCGCCGGTGAGTTCGACGTCGAGAAGGTCCAGCTCTCCGGGTCCGTCAAGGACAACACGGTCATCAAGGCCAGGTCGCTCGAGGTCAAGCTCACGGCCACGAACTCGAAGATGCAGGTCGTCTTCGGTGAATGTGAGCTGGAGGTCGGCGACCAGCCTTCGCGCGAGAAGGCCGCCGACAAGCGCGAGCCCGATCCCACCAGCGGCAGCGGGCGCAATGAGGGCCTGGGTTTCGTCGGCGCGCAGGTGAAGG
>Ga0066256_1001358_pt3 | contig 31849 bp, 38 predicted proteins | sample ThiBio_1000_biof_FD_87107 | JGI IMG/M metagenome (GOLD analysis project Ga0066256, IMG submission 87107) | Wastewater bioreactor microbial communities from Cape Town, South Africa - Thiocy_expt_1000_biof (version 2) | ecosystem: Engineered > Bioreactor > Thiocyanate-remediating >... | reverse complement strand
TGATAATTCCCTGTTACTCATCTCAGACAAATTGAATAATTCAAAAGCACATACAATATCACATAAAATCAATAATTTTTAGACGCCAAGGCAATAAATTGGGTAACGAGAAATAATAGAAATCCGTTTTCCACATCGATTTAATAGACGTTTTAGTACCTGAGTTAGCAAGAAAAAATCAGCGCATATAAATGATGTAATACTATTGGGTATTAGCATTGCTATTAATCAATTCACATTATGGAGCATATCAATCCGTAATTTTTTACATAAGTGAGCTAGGCTTTAACCCATATTAAATCTAAATTACCGTCAACAAAACCTATTGCTACGGCTTTATGTTGTTTAAGTACATTTATATTTGTATTCATAGAACTCAAATAGGATTGAATTAATTGTTTCATTTTTAACTGGCAAATCTCCCAGTCATCTGTCGAATATTCAATAGGGATGAATAGATAGCGTTGTTTTGGTTCCCACACTTCAAAACAGGCCCAATCTTCATGGGATTCATCAAAACTATCAGCCCCTATTAATTCTATTCCAAATATAACGTTTTCTTCACACGCAGGAGAGAACAAATTAAAACAAAATGCTTCCACTTCTGTTGGAATATCTTCGATAAGAGCCATATCAAGCCAACGTGTAAAATCATCTTCAAATTTATTACCCATTTAAATAGCTTCCTCTAATTTTAAATATTTATATAGGGTTTCTCGGCTAATACCAAAATCTTGAGCGATTTTGTTTTCTTATCACCAGGCCCCACCCTCTTCTTTAATTCTGTAATTTCATCTATCGAATATGCTAAGGCGATAGGACTTGTTGATGCCAACGATCTTCTTCTAAGCGATACTCAAAAACATCGGATAATTCATCAAGTCGATAGCTATAGAATGTAAATTTATGAGGACGCACGTGATAACCACGATATAATGGTGTGTAAGGTATTTCGTCTTGTCCGTGCACCTGCTCGAGTTGGTTTTTTTTAGCTTCCAATAATTCTTTTGATGCGATGGGTTGTCCTGAAGTAGGCGCATAAGCCAAAAATCGCAGCTGAGCATTCCTAGGGTAAGTGGTCCAATATAGTCTATTCTCGGCCTCGGTAAGGGGTTCAACTAGCGCCTCAATGATTACTTGTCGCTGCATCAATTCAAACCAAAAAGTTAAGGTTATGAAAGGATTTTCAGCCATTTCGCTTACTTTGCGGGTGCCTAGTTGAGTAAAAAAGATAAGGCCGACAGCGGAAATTTCTCGTATTGCCACAACCCGCGAATGAGGTTTTGCGTCTTGAGATACTGTGGACAGCACGGCTTGTTGGGGATTGGGAGCGCCTTGCTTCTTCTCTTCTTCGATCCAATTCTTTAATTGTTCTAAAGGCATGTTATGTGCATCCTAATTTTAAAATAACTATTTATGTTACACGGACCAACAGTATGTTTAAAAAATAATTATACGCAAATCTTCCTCCAAAATCAGTTTGTTTTTGGGGTGTGACAATCATTGGAACGAAAAGATACTCTAAGGAAAATCTGCCAAGGTTATGGTTTTTATCTGTGCACAATAAAATTCCCACTGGAGAATCGTCTCCTTCAACCATCATATTGTTTTATTAAGTTGCCGGATATTTTCATTAGTGAATTTTTAAAGCTTCAATTCAACAAGCATATATCATTTAAAAATTCGATTATAAAAACTAAAACAACAAAAAATTGCTCCCCAACAATTAATATTCATTTTTGACGTGCTTCAAAACAAAGCCAATGTCCAACTTTATAGAAACTGATCTATTTTGATGATCCGTTGCCCCTCCCAAATGTGATTCACTCATGAGCTCCCTATTAAACAAGTAAATCTCTTTGTGAAAGATAACGTACCTTATCCATCACAAACAGAGTATAATGGAGGAAAAATAAAAAAGGGAACCTATGAGTTTTCTAGATCGCCAAAATTTGAAAAATCAAAAGTTTGTGATAGATAAGATTTTTCATCCCTTAGATGTTCATTTTGATACCCACTCCCTTTCTGCATGGTTGTCTTATTATTATTCAGTCCATGTGAAAGGCGCGCCTGAGAAAACCGAACAAGCGAAAAAAAATGACCTGGCGAAATTTCTTCAATTTTTCCAAATGGAAGTGGGGCATGATTTAGTCGACAGTTGGACACCCGCGGTGAGTAAACATTTTCAGAAACATTTAACTAAGACGATTTCTGAGAAAACGGGCAAACCTTATAAGGCAACATCGATTAATCGAACTATGGCCACCATCCGTCATGTGGGCCGATGGTTGCATCAACAAAGACCTTTGCTCGCTGGCGACCCTCTTGCTCAAGTCAAAGATTTACAAACCGATGCGCCAGATTGGAACGGCTTAACCTCTCGACAGCTCATGCGTCTTAAATCAGCCTGCGAACAGCGCATTAAAAGCTGTACCCGAAAAAATCAAAATCCTGTGATGGAGGCAGCTTTATTTTATTTACTCATGGGAACAGGGCTTCGTGAGTCAGAGGTGGTTTCACTTAACGTCAGTCAGTATCGGCAAAAAGGGCTGTATGATGTTCTACGCCATAAATCAAAACGTGTAAGTCAAAAAATTCCGTTGCCACAAGAGAGTAGGGAATACTTAGATCAATATTTAGAAAAAAGAGAGGCACAAGAAGGCGAACCACTATTCATTACACGATACGGTACTCGTTTGCAAACATTGGATGTTTATCGGATCTGTCAAAGGGTATTAAAGCAAGCACTGGCATTTTTACCTGAGCACGAAAAATTTGAATTTACTCCTCATCAGCTACGTCATACCTTCTTAAAGAAGGTCACGGATAAGCATGGAGTACATTTTGCTCAGGAGTTGAGTGGTAATGTGTCGATAAAAGAGATTTTTCGTTACGCTAAACCGAGCCAAGATGAAATGCAGGAAACCATCGAAGAATTATTTGACTAATTGAGGTATTGTATGAGCGATAAACCAAAAAAATTTCTAGTTTAATTTACAGCTTCAATTTTTACTGAAGGATTGCCGTCAACTGATTTGTGAAACAATCGAAGAAAATGTGGCGCTTTATTCTTGGGATTTTGAGGAGAGACTAGGAATGCTTAAAATTATAGATGAGGCCATGGCAATCATCGGTGATGAGATGCCTAAATTTACCTTAAAAAAAGAGCGGCATCTTAAATTAATTTCGAACAATATACGTTCATCGCTTAAACGCAAAGAATAAACCCACCCACCAAAATCATTTCATTCCCATGTCTTTGGTAGTATCTAAAGCACTTACAGTATCGTTTGATTTAGTATTCATGCGGTATTCCCTCCGTAACCTCAATAAATTCGACTGCTCAATTACTCTTGATTAAAATAGCCCGCCCTTATCTATTTAAACGAATAGCAAGCAGTGCTTTCGATCGCTGAAGAAGGTTCATCAATATAATTGCTAGCTTATAAACCCCACTTAACTTACTGATATAATTCATTTACACTCCTTTTTGGTCCGAACTATAGATAAAATACTTTATTATCAGCAAGTTATTTCTAGTCTTTATTTTTCTCGTCTACTCTATTCATTTTTTGTCCGTCAAAAAGAATAAAAAATTACCTATTTGCGCCCTTAATGTTCTGATAAGGTATTTAGATTATAATGAGGCTGATTTTCCATTTAGGAGTAGAGATGCAAATACCTTTAGAACTAAAGCACATGATTTTTGACAAATTAGAAAAAAAAGATTTGCTTAAATTAAAAGTAGCCGACAAAACTAACCATCAAGAAATAACAGAATATGCAGAAACGACTTTACCAGCTAAATTATTATTTCAAAACAAGGAATATTTTGCTATCGGACCCAAAATTCAAGTCTCAGAGCCAGGAGGAATAAGCCAATTTTATAATAAGCCTAAAAAAAATATTTCTGCTAATGTTATAAAAAACAATGTTCCGAAAGAAGGCGAGGTTATTCTCTTCCGTTCTGAACGCGAGGCTAAGCTTTATGCCAGTTATACAGAAGAAAGGGGACATGCAGTTGTTGATAAAAGTCCCATCATATACACGGTGCAGTTAAAAAACACCGTCTCAACGAATGTAATTACAGAAAACTTAAAGAGTCGTTCCATGGGCATGAATAGGGAAAATACTTTGGAGTTTGTCAAAGTCAGGGCATCGGAGCTAGAGTTTATCATAGGTCAAGTAAGACAATATCCTGAAGTAAAATTAAATGAAGAAAATAAAAACTGCCTCGTTATGTAGTACATAACGAGCGTGGTTAAGCAAATTAAGAAATTATGCTCAAATCTAGGGTATGACAAATTAAATTAGGTGGCGTATTCTGCTGATTGTTCTTAGCCAGAACAAAAATCAACATGGGGATTCGCCATGATGGACTGTAGTCTAAAAAACTGCGATGCAAAAAAATACTGATTATTATTTGATTTAGTCCGAGAATAAATCATCTAAATGCTCATGAGTAATCGTATGAAACATTACATGGGTATCTATATCATTCATTATGACATCCTCAAAAGGACTCATTTGTTAAGATGAGTTGTTTTTCTTTTACCCTGTATCTCTCCGTAGATATGGAAACATGACGAATTTTCAGATACTTATAGAAAGTTGCTCTACTAAGATTTAACTGTTCACATATTTCAGAAACACTTAATATACCTTCTTTATATAACAATTCAGCAGAATGGGCTTTTCCTAGAGCAGCTTTAGATAAACCCGGTGGTCTCCCTCCTTTCTTCCCTCTTGCTCGAGCGGCCTCTAGACCGGCAATGGTTCTTTCTTTGATTAACTCTCTTTCAAATTCAGCCAGAGAACCAAATATATTAAAAATCAAACGGCCATGCGCTGTTGTCGTATCAATGTGATCATTGAGACTTCGCAAACCGACACCTTTTTCAATAAACGAATTAACTAAATTAACTAAATCAGCAAATGAACGTCCAAGTCTATCTAATTTCCAAATGACCACAACATCATCTTTTCGTAAATCATTTAAAAGTTTTTCTAATGCAGGACGTTTCAGTAATGAGCCACTTATTTGATCTTGATAAATTTTTTGACAGCCTTCTTTTTTTAAGGCATCAATTTGTAAATCTAAATTTTGCGAGCTCGTTGAAACTCGGGCATAACCGATAATCATGATAAATGTTCACTTAAACGTTTTAAGCATGAACTCTATAAAGAGGTAAAAGTTTTTAATAATGGAAGGATTAATCCCCACATTTTCAAATACAGATGTCTACCTATTTCGCTGATGTTTAATTTTTAACATTATCAAAGACAAAGAACAATTGAAATTTAATCAAATAATTATAAAAATAATAAATTAATTTTTTACTTAGCGTCTAACGGTAAATTAAGCAAACCCTGATGCCAATGTTTTAAAATTGCTCATTATATTTTTTTGTGTATAATATGTATACAATTTGCGTCGGGTAAACAAATGAAAATTATATTTAGCTATAAAGATGAAGAAACTGTGCTTTGCTATTTTCCGAAGGCAATATTAATACTACAAGAGAAGGAAAATTTACTTTAAGTGAAAAGCCTGCTCAAACGACTGACACATGTTGGTTTGAAGGTCCCATGATGTTGGCAAACTTATCCCTCGCCAGTATCAACTCACCTGAATTTGACGCCATAAAACAATACAAAGAAGAAACAGGGGCACTTTATCTTCTTGAGTACTGTTTCAAAAATTTTATAACCCAATTCGATAGTGAAAAACTCTTAAAACTCGCAAAACATCACAATATGCTATCCATCAATTTTCCAGAAGATTTTATCAATCGCTTAGGGAGAGCAATTCATTCTCCTCAGAGGAAAGAATTGCTTACTGAATCTTTAATATTGGCTGCAACGAGTAACCCGGAGTTGACCCTAAAATCTTTTACCGATAAAATAAGCAAAATCATATTTGATTTAGGCCATGAGTGTTTAAATAAAATTGGTATGGAGGTAGTAGCTGATAACGTTTTTGAATTAAATTCAAGTCTCTTAAAAGAACACCAATATAATCAGTTTCTTCGAATCATGCAAAAAGATAGCATTATCGAGTATTTATTAAAGCAGCTTACGATAAGCGAAAACCCTAAATTTACTTCAGCACAGGATTTATTTGCTCTGCTCTGTGAAAAAGGGCCTTTATTGATTCGAGCACAATTTGGAATCGATTCCTATGTTCCTAATAGTGCTTATTTACTAAATAAAATCGAAAATATTCATATCTTGGGTTGGAATAAAAATGACTTTATTGACGATAAGAATAGTTATCAACATTACACAGTCATAATCGGAATGAAATATAATGCTGATGCGCCAGAGAGCTCACGCGTTTACTTTGTAGATCCGCGACAAACGATGAATCCTAATCAGAAAAAGGATGTATATAGTGTAAGTTTTGCTAAATATAACGCGACTATTGCTCAAGTCTATTATTTATCAGGCTATAAATTAACTGCTGATATCGTAACCCAGCTTGAGCAACCTCAAGATAGGCTCTCTTTTAAAAAGGGTTTTTTTGAGCCCACACCAAATACGCTTTCTCCAGAGAAAAAAGCTCATGATAAAGCATCAATGTGTACATTTAAAAAATAGTTAATTACATTTAACTTAGGAGCGCGAATTTAGCTATTTATTCGCAAATTTCTTGTGTTTATTCTTTAAAAATCAACTCGCTGAAATTTCTAAAGGATATCCAATAGGCGTCATTTGGGGAGATCATGAGAGTTTTCCTCTTGGTTTTGTTTAAAGTTCGCACTTCTATCAAAACCGGAAACTCCCACTTTTTTAAACACTTGTGTCAGATTAAGTCTGAGCTACTACAAATCAGTAGTGTGACAATTGACACAATACGAGTGATAAACAATTCAACATCCTTTTTCTCGCAAACCTGATTATGTATATTACATGTGCCATGATGATGTTCGTCAATCAACGGCCACTCTTATTATCATCACGGTATTCCGCATAATCGACAAGAACGGAGTTATTATCTTTTTGCTCCACTATAATTTGGGAGGGATTTTTAGATTCAGTCTTAATTATCTGTAAATTGCCTCGCATATCAATGGTTACAAGCCCGATATTGGAGCCCGTAGATTGAACTCCTAAATTTATTGTGCATTTTGTTTCTTTATTACAGATCTGTAATAAACGATTGTAGCGAATTATTTGCGTGGCTCCAGCCCCTACGTCTAAAGCTACTTTTCCATTTACAGTCGCCTTTATATTGCTGTTTATCTCATTGATAATGCTAATGAATGGTGCATTATTTGAGGATTTAAGGACTCGAATCGAGTTATATGGCGAATTGGGGAGGATATCTATCATAGAATCATCAACATAATTAATTTTGATTATCTTCATTTTGTTTTTTGTATCCACGTACACACTTCCGATATCCCCATCAGTTGATGTGGATAAATCGATTTTACATATATTTTCATCATAGCAGCAGGGTATAACATCCTCATAACGAATCATCCGGTATCCTGTTCCTATTGGATTATAACTTATTTGTATCTGAGAATTATCAATCGAAGCAATGATCGGTGTATCAAGACCATTGAACACTGCAAGAGACTCGGCCTCTTTAAAAGGACATTCCTCGGGCGTCCCACCCCAACACCTTGCCTGGGGTGAATCAAATCGATTCAAGACCCATTTTGAACTTATCGTTTTTTTTGCTTCGATACTCGGTTCTGTTTGAGACAAAATTCCTAAAGTTTCTTGCCCATTTCTATAGCGGCATCCTGGGATATTATCCGTTAAATTTTCCGAAATAAGAACAAATGAAGCATGATAAGGTGATGTGGCGCCACTAAATATATACTCACCAACTACCACTCTTTGCGGAAAGCTAACGTATGTTATTTTCTTCCAATACGGTGTGTCCTTTGAACTAAAGGAACAAGAATTCAAATCATTATTTTTCTGGCAAATAATTTTTTCTGGGCAGTATATATTACTTGATGAAACGGATGTTGCATGAATGTTAACGTTTAATAAGCTACCTAAGATAATGCATAAAAAACTAAAGAAGAAGTACGTTTGACTCTTGGATTTGCCGTGATTATTTACCAGTTTTTGAAGGTGATCGATTTGGATTTTAGAGATCATTTGCTTTTAAAAAAAGAGCATAAGGGTCATTATTATACAATGAGATCTTTTTTGTGTCTATTTAATATACATCTTGAACTTTATACTCGGTTTATCGGCCTAGTCCCCGTGGAGTTGCCTATATAAAAACGAACCACTTAGCCTGCAAAACCTTTTTGATAAATTGTCTTGGTACCATCATATTTAACGATTCGTATTAGTTATCGCTATTCTTTGTCTAATTACTTCGATTATCAGGCTATCTCTTTTGATTTACTCTTATGGCCTTACTGATTTAGATTTCCTAATATTAGGAGCAACAATCGCTTTAACCGTTTTATATTTTTTACCCACCATTGTTGCTATTAAAAAGTCACATCCGTCAACTGTGGCTATTAGTGTTTTAAACCTACTTATTGGGTTTTTCTTCTTCGGATGGGTAGCATCATTAGTTTGGGCTCTGAGTAACTCGAATAAAACAATAATCATTTACAAGTCAGATAAATAAGTTTAAACAGATAAACCTCATTATCTCCCGTATCACGCCGTAAACAATAGAGCACCCTATGAAGTTTTTCCGAAAACTTCCACTGTTAATTCCGTAATGATAGTTTGTTCAGTACGTTAAGTAGGTAATTTTGGTAGTTCCATCCAATGCGTTACATTTATGCGGACGCCAGGGTCTCAACGATAGCTAGACCAGAGTTTACTCACTTGGTCATACTGACATATTTCTATTTGACCGCCATCAGCTATCACAACTAAAAAGTCACCCCTTTGTTTGGGTGGTGATGATGCAGGTTTCCAATTCATAATATGCACTCCATCCTTTTTAAAATTTTGAGAAAACATGAATAAAAAAATCTACTTTTTATTATAGACTGGCTTTATCTTAGTTTACTGCGTTATTAAAAATGACTTATATTGGTAAGGATTGCCCACTCAAGGTGAATGATGATAAAAAAGTTTTTTGGATTATTTTTCTTAATCCTCATCAATGGGACAGCCTGTTACCTTATTTACAGGCATATCTATGCAGTTTGCTCCATAATACCGCACAATGTATGTGCCATTCCTTATGAGGCTTCCGGGATGCAGATGTTTTTTTATGTACTCTCTTTCCCAGCATTTTTGCTCCTTGCGGGCATAAGTACCCTTTACGCCGGATATTTTGAATTAGATTCTGGATTATCCTTAGGCTGGCTTGTAATCTGGCTTTGTTATTTCCTCCTCCTGATTTTTGTAGACCAAATTCTTCATGATCCCCAAAAAAAGTTTATCCTTTATTACGGGAGTCTCATAATTTCCATCGTCGCCCTTATTTACCTTGCACGTATAAGCTACGTTCAATACATACAGCTAAAAAATCAGCAATGAAAATTTTATTTCGGCTGCTAAGGAACAACGCGCCAAGCGAATTAACCGGGCTGAATGATGCCTTCCAGCCCGGTAATGCATGAACTAAGCCATAGCCTACATTAGTGACTGCTTATAATCAGATTAGACCGTGTAAAATCAGAAAAACCATAAGGAACACTGGCCCTCTCATCCGGAGTTAATGACTGCAGTAGTTGCGAGGCCAGGACCGGTACCTCCTCTTTTTCAGAGGCTTGTAACGCGGCTTTAAATTCAATATAGGCAGGTGTGTACAGTATCGATTGGGAATCATCCTTCAGGTTTTTCTTCGCGAGATGATGTAGAAACAATTGCTTACTTTCCTCGGAAAAGAATTTCAGGTCGCTGGTTAATAACAACTGAGTCAGATACTGGTAGCTTGCTGTAAGCATAAGATTATCATCAGGGCTTTCGAGGTTTGAAATAATAGTGTTTACATACTGCGTTTCCTGATGACGATGTTTTTTCATTTGCATCAAGGCAACATGTATCTTATCCATGTTGATTAAATCAGCGTGCTCCACATCCATTTTATAGGATGTTAACGCCGCAAGACCGCGGTACACAATTCCACCGTCCTCTTTGTTCATTTTTTGCCCTTTAAGCTCATAGAAAAACTCACCAATCACTTTTAAATGATTGGTTGAATGAAGGGTTGAATTGGCCTGATAAATGGATTGCTGTCGCTGCCGATTGTAAACTGATCCCCCTTGCCGGCTGAAAATTGATCCGCCTCTATAGTTACCTTCAGGAAAGACATTCTGGAGGGGGCATGATTGAATTAGAGGAGTCAATAATGATCCACATATTATACAAACAAGGTTACAGTAAAAAAGCGATAGCGCGAAAGCTTGGGATGTCTATCAATACGGTACGCAAATACATCAAAACAGGTGGTGAGCCTATTTATACATCGAGAGGAAAAAAGCCAACTAAATTAGACAGCTATAAGCCCTATATAAGAAAACGCTTGCGGGATGCTCATCCGCATTGGGTTCCCTCGAGTGTTATTTTTCGAGAGATTGTCGCATTAGGTTATCCTGGCGGACGCAGTCAACTTAGGGCTTACATGAGTATCCTTAAGCCAAAATCAACAGAGCCACTGATTCGTTTTGAAACAGAGCCTGGTTACCAAATGCAGGTTGATTGGGCAAAATTTCGTGGTGGGACAAACAAGCTTAGTGCATTTATTGCAACATTAGGTTATTCAAGAGCGTGTTATGTAGAATTTGTAAGCGATGAGCAACTTGAAACCCTAATTTCCTGCCATGAGCATGCCTTTGAATACTTTGGCGGCATACCCAAGACCATTCTTTATGACAACATGAAGACGGTTATTCTGACTCGCAATGCTTATGCCGCAGGACTTCATCGCTTTCAGCCTGGGTTTTGGGATTATGCAAAGGATAGAGGCTTCATGCCTAAGGTTTGTCAACCCTATCGCGCGCAAACCAAGGGGAAGGTGGAGCGATTTATTCACTATCTAAGGCACAGTTTTTATTACCCTCTTGTTGGCCAGCTTAATGGATTAGGTCTAACTGTCGATAAGGAAACGGCTAATATCGAAGTATTAAAATGGCTCAATAACGTGGCCAATCAGCGCATCCATGCCACCACAGAGGCTATTCCTTTTGAACGATTGTCTCAAGAGCAAGGAAAGCTCAGCCCTTTACCTTCTACTTATTTAGGGAAAACACTTAAAGCGCTGGCTTTTGATTTAGCTCAAATGCCTGTTTCGATGAACTACGAAAAAACGCCTTTCCAACATGACTTATCCGTTTACCAAAAGCTCTTAGACCAGGCTTATGAGGAGGTTTTATGACGGTTCAACATCAACGGCTTTTGTCATTATGTGAGAAGTTAGGCTTAGCCGCCATACCTAATCATTACTCAGTCTTGGCGCAACAAGCCGTAAGCCAAAGCTTAAGTTATACCGATTATCTAGAAATGCTTTTGGAAACAGAAATACAGGAAAAGCAGCAAAGAAGCCGTTCTTTACTGACTAAAATGGCAGGCTTTCCGATGATAAAGACCTTAGAGCAGTTTGACTTTAAATATGCAACAGGTATCCCTAAAAGCAAAATCAAAGAGCTGACTTCATTAGCGTTTATCGAGCGACAAGAAAATATTATCCTCTTAGGCCCTAGCGGTGTTGGCAAAACCCACTTAGCCATTGCCTTGGGCTATCTTGCTACCCAAGCTAATATTAAAACAAAGTTTATCAGTGCGGCTGATTTAATGCTGTTGCTTGAAACAGCGCAACGGCAAGGGCGTTACAAAGAAATCCTACGCAGAGCCATTAATCATGCCAGGCTTTTAATCATTGATGAGGTCGGCTATTTACCCATGGGGAGAGAACAGGCCAATCACTTCTTTCAAGTCATTGCGAATCGTTATGAGAAAGGCTCTGTTATTGTCACGTCTAACTTAAATTTTGGTCAGTGGGATAAAACCTTTGCTGATGATAAGGTCTTAACCGCTGCCATGCTCGATAGGCTATTACACCATGCTCATGTTGTCCAATGTAAAGGTGATAGTTATCGATTGAAAGATAAATTAAAAGCAGGCGTTATTGAAAAAGGAGGAAATGAAATAACACCATAAATTTTACGCCGAGGGGATCAATTTTCGATCGGCAAAAGGATCAATTTTCAATTGGCATTGACAGAAGTACGCGCGCACTTAAAACAAAACATCGGCTGGCTGGTCCAACGAGGTTGGGTCACGGATTGTTCTGGGCGCGAATTTAAATCCATCAGTGCCTTTGAATATGCGCTATGGGCCCTCGACAAGCATCTGTGGACCACCCTCATCCACTGCATCCCGGAACAGGAAGCGCACCCCAATCTCTGGCGACAATTAGGGATGCAATACCAGCGCGTGAAGACGCAGGGCGTGACCTATGCGCTCGAAGGAAAAATCATCACCGAATCCCATTTTGATTTTAAAAACACCCTCATAGCCGCCCTGCAAACGCAAGTGGACCTCTATCAGGCTCCGGGCGCCAAGGATTTTGAACGCATGGATACCCAATGGCGCCAGGGCGTGGGTAGTGCCCAAAAGTTATTGCCGATGCATGTGGTTGCGGAGTATTGCTCGGAGGAATCCTTCTCGACCGCCCCTCAGTTTATCGCACCGCCCACAGTCACCAAAGGAATATTGAACGGGAGTACGAAACGATATGAACCCTGGTTTGCCGGTGACTCCAAGCTGGGAGTTCGTTTTGCCGTGTCCAAAGGGAGCCGCCCGTTTGCGGCGCGGACAGTGAATGCTCTGGGGTGGCTGTTGACGCAAGGAGCCACGCGCGATTTAGCAGCAATGCGTGCGCTACACACAAAACGCACCCAAGATTTCATCGACCTTCAAGAGCATTTGGAACACGCAATCACGCAAGAGCCTCAGCAAAACCCTCCCATCAAGCAAGGGACATCGCCGGGTGTACAGAACGCGCTCTGTGAAACTCGATTATTTATGGAGCCTCCATGAACATTTTGACTCTTACCGTTTATCACGAGCACGGCGACCTAAAAACAGCGGCAGAACTCCTGCATGACTTACGCACGGGCACTCAAAAAGGCCCCACCAAGGTCTCTTTTCATCCCGCGGGCGCACTTCCTGAGGAAACCGTCCACACGGTGCTGACCCACCTGCCCAAAAATTGCGTGGGGATTACTTTGAGCACCTTAACCCCCTGCATCAATACGCCGGGCAGCATGGAATAATTTGAACGCTGGTGTTCCTGGTTGCCTGCGCACGTAACCCTTTTAGATTTAAATGCGCTCATGCACTATTCGGTCTCCCATGCGCTGCAATGCCGGATTATTCAATCCCTCCCGAAAACCCTAAACCAAATCATCCTTCGCAACCATCATTTAGGGTATCACCGCACTGCCGAGGAGCTGCGTGAACTGTTTGCCCCGTGAGACGGGGTCCAAATTTTTGATTTACGGGATAATCATGTTCACGAGGTCCCCTGGAGCGAAGCCATCGCGCCTAAGCCTTTTCTCCCGTCAACGTGCACCACGGTGTCCCTCGATTTATCGCTCTATAGCCCAGAATGCAGCCGTTATTTACTTAGCACCCTACCCCCAAAGACGCATACTTTATGTTTAAGCAATGCTTGCGCCTTGCAGGCCTTAGTGGCGCATATACCGCCGACCGTCACCACCTTAAAACTCATTTCCGTTGATAAAGAGCCGTGGATTCTCCCCAGCACCATGACCACCCTGGATTTGAGTGGCTGCTTGCTGCATTCCGAATTCACGTTCCATGGGTTACCGCCCCACATCACCACCGTATTGTTAGCAAATCTTGCCTACGCCTTCAGAACTGCGCAGCAGTGGCTCACCCTCATTCACAGCATTCCGGCGACGGTCACTTATGTCAACCTGCAAGGAAACCCCCTCTTTCGCGGGCGCACGCCTTCTGCCCGAGACCAACTGCTGCGCGCCCTGCAGCCAGTCAATCCCCAAGGACGCCTGGATTTACGCCACACCGGCGAGGAGGACTGGGTGCGCGCCGCCCTACCCCTCATCCATGGGGTGGAGCAAAAAATAATACCCAACCTGGATTGTGCCTACCACATTGCCACGTTTTTAGGGGCGCACTCCCAAACCGTATTTCAGCGCGTGGCGCACAGAAAACGACTCGCGCCGCCCCTTGCGCCTCAAAATTCCGAACAGTCCGCGCCCAGGCCATGACCCAGCAAACCACGCACTGCAAAAGGCCTCAATCCTTCCTAGCCGATGGATGAGGGGATGCCCCAAAAGCCGCCTGGGCTGTACCCCCAACACGCGGACGCCCTGCTGCGTACCGATACGGATTAGGCTGCCGCAGACTCCGACTCCAGCGCGTATTGCTCAGCCCATAAGGCTTCTAAAGCCGCTCGTTCTTCACGGATTTGCTCGCGCAGCCCTTCGATGTCCTGCTCGGCAGTCGCCGCATACAGGGCCTCGGTGTACTGTTCCAAGCGGGTACTGTGCTGCACCATCCGCGCTTCCAACGCTTGTAACTGGGCTTCCCGAAGGCCTGCGCTTAAGTCGGCCGCAAGGTGCGGGGCCCGCTGAATTTCCGCAGCTTCTTGTTCTTGTCACCGCGCTTCAGGCAGCGCCTGTTGGTCTTTAAAGTGTGCACCTAAGTAAAAATGGTCATAAAATCCTTTGGGCGTGCGCCAGGCCTTGCGGCGAATGAGTTTCGCCAACACATTGTTGCGGTGTTTAAAACAGCTAATCTCGGGCAGATAATGGTCGATGTTGATGAGGGCAAACAAATATTCGGCGACCACCTGCTTAGGATTCGACAGGGGTTGTGCGTGCTTGACCAACAGGTTGTAGAAGGTGCCGCGAAGGAGGTGTTTCACCTCTTCGGGGATTTCTTCACGAACCTCTTCGTCTAAAAAACGCGCGACCGTTTGATAGCGCTGCAGTCCCGGGGCTAAGGAGTTATCCCCAACGGGGCCTGTGGATTTTAAAGTAATAGTATTACTTACAGAAGAATAAAGATCTCTTATATTTGATTCCCTCAAATTGAGGGCACCGGTCCCCTCATTGGGGTTAAAAAAAGCACAGTCCTCTGGGGGCATCTTCTGCTCTACAGTCGCGGGTTGCTCTTCCGGTACTGCTTGAATTAAACTGAGAAACTTGGCGGTCAGCGCAATGTAGGTTCCTTTTTTGACCTCAAACGCGCCTGAAGCAGAGGTCCGACTGTACAAAGCTTGGCGGCGCTCAATAAAGCCTGCCTGGGCAAATTCGCGAATGTAGCGCTCGAGGCTGCTTTGCGGAATGCCGGTGTCGGCGACAATGTCCTTATAAGGTTTCATGAACCACACGTGGGTCGAATCGCGCAGGCGGTAGACGCTGCCTTGCCATCCGAGTAATAAATAATCCATCAACTGCGCTTTGCGCGCAGACGGAATGATGCGCATCAGGTGTTTGAACCGCGCATGAAAAATTGAACAAAGGCTCCCCATCGATAATTTCCTTATCTTATTGTTTTTTTTAGGGAACGAGATTAAAATGGAATAGAAATATATAAGAACTGACGGTCGAAGAAAGTTCTAGATATTTAGTCTCGTTCTTGATGCTAAAATATGAGGTTAAGGGAAGTTTGCCGACTTCCCTTAACCTTTTTTTATATTTGTAATATATCTTTATTTTTCTTATCAATTCCTTCTAAAAATTAATACTCAATACTCAATACAGGGTACTAAATTCCAATTGTTGATCGGAAAAAAATTAAGATCAATAGATCTTATAAAAAAACAATTTAAATCTATAAACCCATTAAAGTCAGGTGGTAATCGATTATATGTGGACATTTTTATAAATAGTAAAACCAGGACTTCATAAAATTTCTAATCAGCAAAAATTCAAAATATTTAATCAATACTGTATTGACTATCGTTGACTCTCAATAATTGCTCGGGTAAATTAATAGACTCTAAAAAATATATAAGAAAGGTTTAAATAATGGAAAAGCCTAAAATTCTGGTAGTTGCAAATAATAAGGGAGGCGTTGGTAAATCCTTAATAAGTCAACTGATCTCAACTTTCATTGCATTCAAAAAAAATAAAAAAGTTCTTGTTTTAGATTTTGACCCTCAGGGAAATATGTCGTATAGGTTTCTTAGAGACACACGTATCAGAGATATGTCAAATTACAAGCCGCCTCTTCATCCAGAATATGATCCTAATGATCCTGATGATGAGGATTGGGATGGTAGATCATCAGCATTAGATATGTGGACTGGAAATCCTGTTGTTCCTTATCCCACAGATCTAGAAAATTTAGAAATACTACCCAGTGATGCCGGATTAATAAAAGACATAGAAGCTTTTGAGTACAGTGATACCCTTGAGAGTATAATACAACGCCCATTCGATTTTTTTGCGATGGATGAATTTATTAATTGTGGTTATGATCTTATCTTAATTGATACACCTCCAGCCAAAGGTCCTTTAACACAAAGTGCTATACGGGCGGCGACTCATGTATTAATCCCCTTGGAATTAAGTAATAAATCGTTGCAAGGTCTAGCGGGTATGGTTGATTTGGTCAATCGTCAAAATGTATATCGGCCTACGAATAATCAAGCTCAAATAATTGGATTATTAAAAAATAAAGTTGATTACAATAAACGAACTCCACAAAATCGTATCATTGAAACCATAAAAAATAATCCTATGTTAGCTAAATTACTAATTGAGGATATTGAGATTCATGATTCACCAAGGGCCGTTGATATTGATGAGGATCAAGCTCCTATTACAGCACCGTATACTGAGCTGAAAGATAACGATAGGTTTGCAATTGAAGCATCAGAACTAGGGGAATTCGTTTATAAGAAAGTTCTAGGAGATTAATAATGGCTCTCAAAAATAAAATAACAAGTAAAACTTTAGGTAATTCTAAAATAAATAAACCAGATACTGCAATGCGTGCTGGCATCACTGCAAATTTAAAATTCACAAGAGGGAAGCAACTTGTAGAGCATGACCCTTTCTTATTAATTCCGGATCCTTACAACCCACGTCCGGGTGAGGTGATTGATGAACATTGGTTAAAGAAATATCTACATATTGGAACCAATGTTTCTTTATGTAGGTTTTCAGAGACCAATAATGAATATGTTATTCCAGAATTCTCGCAACTATCTGTAGAGCAAAATGAATCTCTTGAAGAGAGTTATAATTTTTTAAGGGAATTAGCATTTTCAATACGTGCAGATGGTTTGATTGAACCCATAGAAATTTTTTTAGCAGATCGTCAAAATGATCCAAGCTATTTCGTAAATAATAACCTTGATTATGGTTACGTAATATTGGAAGGACACCAAAGAAGACTTGCCGCGATGATGTCTGGCGTACCAACCGTAACTTGTATCGAGATAACTGATGAAACAATGCTCGTAAAGCTTAAAGTAAAACATAGAAAACTTAGAAGGCAATTATCAGAGAACAATTTAAGGAAAGACTTATCTGTTGCGCAGAATTTTTTGGTTTTCCAGCAACTTTTAGACGATACCGAATCTCAAACACTTACCAATAAACAGCTATCTCAAATAATGGGTTTGAGTGAGGGCATTGTTAGTGCTTTAAAATCTATTTGCACAAAATCTCAAAATTATCCTCCAATATTCTTAGAAAAGATTTTAGCGAATAAATTAACATTCAAGAAAATAAGAGCTTTAGTTTCTAAAAATTTTGCAGAGATTGAAAACACATTATTGGAACACAAAACACAATTAGCAACTATAACTAAGCCGATTATCAAAGCTCGAGGACGTAATGGAGGAGCTAAGAAAAAATATGCCACTTTCAAAGTTAATGATGAAAAAGAATCTGAGATTATTCATCGCTATCTTCTTTCAAAATTCCCAGAAATTGACAACATCGAAGAACAAGAGTCAACCTATAAAACTTTAGAAATGGTGCTTAATAAAATCCGAGAGATGGCTTTAAAGCAGATGTCATGCTCCGGAGCAAACATTGATTAACTCTTTGATTTATAACGATAATATAAATTTCTTAGATATTTTTGATTAATGGTGATATATGTCAAGTTCAAGAAAGAAACTATATTTTAAAGCCCCACAAAAAAAAGAAAAATGGTTGGTATGCATTAGATTTCCAAAGGACATAAAAAAAAAATTACGTACTCAGGCTGATAAAGATTATACAGGTCGAGGAAAGCAGTCTTTATTAATTGAAGATGCAGTAAAGTATTATTTACATACTGTAAGTGATATAAAATGGGCTGATCATGAAAGGGATTTGGATTACATTGAATTAATTGATGATATTCAAGAGGGGCTTAATCAAGCTCCCTTAGAGGGTGCAACACAAGTCTTTTTTACCGAAGAGACCAAAAATAAGATACTTGAAATAGAGAAAAAGATTAAGTTAACCAAGCCATTGATGAAGGATGTGCGAACTGGCCTAATAAGAAAGGCTGTCTCAATACGATTAAGTTTAGGTGATAAGGCATTTTTTGATTCAATAATGAAAATGTAAGTCAAGATTCAAACAGGGATGTCTAAAGAATCAAAGACATAGTTATATTTATATCATTGATCTCCTCCCTGTAAATAGATTCAGCCTAAACTAGAAAAAATCTGGCAAAATATCTAACAAGAGAATAAGTTTATTAGCCATGAAAAAAAGCAAATTTACAGAAGAACAAATCATGTTTTGATTGAAGCAGGCAGAATAGGAACGAGTGTTTCTGAGGTATGCCGAAAGATGGGGATAAATGAAGCAACTTTTTACATAGGGAAGAAAAAGCATGGTTAGCTTGGGACATCGGAGCTTAGGAAGCTTCGTCAACTAGAGGATGAAAATAACCGTCTTAACAGCGGGTTGCCGACTTAAGTCTTGATAAACAGATGTTGCAGTATGTCTTATCAAAAAAGATTTGAAGCCATGGAAAAATCGGGAACTTGCATTGCATCTTCAAGAGAGTTATCTGATAAATGTAAGGAGAGGCTGCGAAGTCATGATGATAAGCCGCAGTATGTATCCGTTCCGTTCTTGCCGTGGCGAAGATACTGCGATAAGACATCGCATACGCGAGATAGCTCAAATGCGAGTACGCTATGCTTATTAGCGTATCCATGTCTTTTTACAGCGGGATGGCATGTTAAACCACAAAAAATTTCATCGCATTTATTGTGAGAAAGGCCTTAATTTACGCCGAAAGCGTCCGCGCCGTTAGTTAACGGGTGCTCATAGAGAAGGAAGGTCAATAGCCTCTAATTTAAACGAATGCTGTTGCATGGATTTTGTTTCCGATAATCTGTTTAATGGAAGGAGAATACGCGTTTTAGCGAGAGTCGATAATCTTAGTCGAGAATGTATGGCTATTCACGTGGGCATGCTATTCGTGGTGAAGAAGTAGTCGGTGTTCTTGAGCAATTGAGGTCATTTGATTATAGGCTAACAAAAAGTATATCGATTGATAAAGGCCCTGAGTTTATCTCAAAGGCACCCGACCATTGAGCTTATCAGCATCATGTAACTTTGGATTTCTCAAGACCAGGAAAACCAATAGATAATGCCTTTATTGAATCTTTTAAAGGTAGTTTACGTGACGAATGCCTGAATAGTCACTGTTTTCTTTCTATGGAAGATGCTAAAGGAGTGGCGAGTAGATTGCAACGATTTTTGGCCTCATTCCTCCATAAGCAATTTAACACCAAATCAGTTCAGGCAGAAAGTCTCCGAGGCCAGTTTTTTCAAATTTCTGGCGGTACAATTTTAGGGAGAGGATCAATTAATCTGTTCATCAGTGAGCTTAATACGCATTTTATTTACAATTTCGAAAATAGAGTTGATCGGTTATCTAAATCATTTGTGTTAATTAATTTTGGCTTTGGTTTTGTTGCTATAATTTGTAGACACCAAAAACTAACAGGTATTAAAGTTTTCTCGGAGAAACCTGATTCTTTTAGATACTCCTCAACAAAATCATTTAAAAATACAGATTTTTTAGCGTCAGGAATTTGCTTTATCTGAGATCCCGCGGCACTGAAGAAATCTCTTAAGTGTTCTTTTGTTTTGAAAGAATAAGTCATTTCTTCTTCAGATATTTCAATCACCTCTAATCCTGATCTGTCAAGCATCTCTTTATATTCAATTGAATCAAAAAAAGAACGGGGACTTGTAATATTTATGAAGCAATCTTTCCATTTACTACTAGAGCAAATTTTATCTAGAACTAAATGATATAATGATTTTTTATGTGATAAAAGAAGGGCTATTCGAGCACCAACTACTGCAGATTTTGCTATTCCAAATAACGCATTCTGCTGATCTTTAACCCAATGTAAGCAGTTAAAAGAGGTAACAATGTCAAATTGCTCTCTAAAAATATTTTTACTAGCATCCATCGCTACAAAACGTAGGTTATTTTGATCTGTATATTTCTTTGATGCAAACTCAACCATTTGCTCCGAAATATCAGTTCCTATTACACAGCCTGCATGAACAATTTTAGCAATTTCATTTGTAATTACTCCATCTCCACACCCGATATCTAAAACACGGGACTGATCGTCAAATGAAATTTTGCTTAGTAATTTCATAGCAAAATTATATTGAAGCGCATTATTTTCACTGTATTTATTAGGGTTACGGTATATGTGACTAATCATAGGAATCTGAATTTAAAAAGCTATGAAATATTTTACAAAATATTATGTATTATAGGAACATGTAATATCGATTATGTTATAATCCATGGGCGAGATTACGCTCGTAATTAATTTGCGTTAGGGATTTGGTATAGCAAATGTCAGTATTAAGTATAATTTCATCCATTATAAAGGAAATAAAATCTCCTGCATTTAAAATAGAATCTGAAGATGAGGATCCAAAAACAGGATTGATTTTCTTTTGGGTAAAAATAGAAAACAAAAGCGTCTATCCCATGAAAAAAGATCCTATTCAATTACTGACGGAATCCAGATCAAAAAATTGTTTTTCAAAAAAGGATCATGATTGGATTATAGATGTTATGCTTGAGAACCAAAAAAGACTTATAGAAAATAAATTTAAGAAAAAATTTTCTCTTATAAAACACCAGTTTTCTGAACAGCTTGAAGAACCTCTGGTGGTTTATAAGGATTTAACTAATAAAATTTATATAAAACCTGCAAAAGAAATCTACTCAAGCATCGAAAAGCTAAAGAAATTTAATTCAGAAGATAGTGCCTGTATAGGTAATATTGTGGGGAGCCATGAAGCAGAGCAAGAGTACAGACTTCGTAATCAGTGCAAAAATAGTAATGTCATTAAGTTCGATACCTCGCTCTTATCCCGTTCAGAGGGGTAATTTTTCGATCTTCTTTTGTAACTTCTTTCTGTATATGTTGTTTAATTAAACTAACTAGATAAGCATTAGGGATACAAATTATGAAAGAGTATAACATTTTTAAAACATAATCTGAGATAATAATATTTATCGTGTCCTTCAAATTTGCTGTACTAAGCATATTAAAAGCAATAAAATTTGTAGAGATTGTAAAAAGCAATTCGCCTATCGCTGTTGCACCTAGGCTTCTTCTAAAAAAACCAGAACCAAACCATCTCATTCCCCATTTATCAAATACGTATGTATTTGCAAAAAATCCAATTGCTAAAGAAACAGAGTCAGCTATAGCTATATGAATGAAACCCGTTGTAAGTAAGGGATACATTTCCTGATTTTGCCAATGAGAAGGGGATGGTAGGATTGCCATAGCATGAGTAATGAAACTAAACAAAAACTCACAGAAAATTATAGCTATAATCATTAAATATGATACTTTTGCGTCAAGCAATTCTGTGATTGAATCATTAATCGGAAAGAGTAAGGGGAATATAAATACTGAAGAACATAAAATTCTGCCATATAGATCTACAGTCTTATATCCCATAACAAAAGAACAAAAAAATATCGTGGCATATAACATACCTATGAGAACTAGGTAGGCACCTTTATCTATGTTAGCAAAATAATCAAGTGATTTTCTAAAAAAACGAGTCTTCAAGCATGTTCCTATCTTATTTTTTAAATTCATATACAAAGTCATCGTGATCCCTATTTGAATTAGGGAGACAAAAATCAAATAAATTAGTTCTGTAGTGAACAATAACCCCAATAAATGAAAAATTTTTTGGATCAACCTTCTTTAATCCGACAGGAAAATTAGAATTTAATATTTTTAAATAAAAATCATCTCCATCAGAAATAATTTGCCTAATTATAGGTTTATCGTCCTTGCCTTTAATGAGTAATACAAAATCTTTGTTAGTAATGTCGCGCTCCGGATCAACTATGATAATTGAATTTACTAAAATAAAGGGTTCCATCATATTATCTTGAGATAATGTAGCAAAGCATTTAACACCTAAAGGGAAATCAATAGGAACACTGTCCATACCATCTTTTCGGGTTGAAATTGAATTTACAAAAGAATATATATCGGATGGCTGAACTAGTGGAATTTGTTTGCACCCAAAGGGGTCTTCGCCAATTAATTGACTGACAGTGATTTGAAAAAAAGAAGATAATTTTTTTAAAACTTCTATTGTGGGATTTCCATCTCTATCTTTTAACAGTCTGTAAATAGTACTAGAAGGAACGCCTGTGAGTCGTTCTAACTCAAGAGCGTTAAGATTATATTTTTTTAATAGTTCAGACAATACATTACTGATTGACATGATTCGCCATATAAAGTAAATTCTTCATATATAGTGAATTTGCTATATATGGAAAAAATTAATTAAAAGAAGTTTAAACAAATCTGTCTTAAGAATAAACCCTAAATTCATCAATAGTCATATTTATTTGGTTGTTAGGTAACTTCTTATTCAATATAATAAAAAATTATACAGGGCTGAAAATTGGAATCGGAAATCAATAATAAGAAATATCCAAAAGTTTTTATCTCTTTTCAGCTTTCAGAAGAAGCTAATAAACTTTTAACACAGTCCTGTAAGAGATCAGGAAGAAAAAAGATTCCAGAAGCAGCATTACGTCTTGAGGATCATTTGAATCGCTTTCGTTCAATCTCTGAGTTAAATCAAACTACTCCAAATCAACCTGAAGCATTGGAAGCAAATCATGGCTGTACTCAGAATCCATAAAAAACAACAAAACTTTGTCATTCTGGATAAGACCTGTCTTAATGACACTCCTTTGTCCTGGGGTGCAAAGGGTTTGCATGCCTACCTTATTTCATTACCGGACACCGGGCAGGTTCGCGTCGAAGATTTAAAAAAACGTGCTACCAATGGACGGGATGCCGTGCGCAGTCTCTTAAAGGAATTGGAGCAAGCAGGCTATATTCAAAAGTTTGCGCTACGTAATCAAGAAAATGGTCGGTTTGGCCGGCTGGAGTATCTCGTATTAGAAACACCGGCAACTCAAGAAGGGGATATGCCACCAGGCCCTGAAAAGGCGTCTCTGGAACGACCAGCCCCTAACGTCCCGGCCCCTGAAAAGCCGGCTCTGGAAATGCCCGGCCGGGAAAATCCGCCACTAGTAAATAATAAAGAAAATAAATATTTATTAAAGCAAGAAATAAAAGCAGCAGCAAGAATAGGGGGAAACGCAAGCTCTGTGGAGGAACCGCCCATGGCTGCTGCTGTCTTTTGTTCTCAAAAAGATGGTTTACAAAAGCATCAAACAAAACCACAACCAGAGCCCAAGCTAACCTACCTGAACCAAGATGATGCGCTGATTGGCACGGCGCTATCGTTCAAACAACAGCAACGAGTCCATCAACTCGTTGCCGCACTGAACGTTGAAGACACGACTGTCATCAGTGAAGAAATTACCTATTGCCTCCTGAATCCGAGACACTTTACCGCCTGTGGCCGAGATTTCAGTAAAAAACTCAATGCCATCCGTCAAGTCATCCTCCGTGGGGATTGGCAAACACCTACGGCCATGGTTACCGAATCGCTGCTGCCGCACCATGAAACCCTGCGAGAAACGGCGCGCCTGGAGCAGGAGCTCCGCGCGATGCAAGCCGAAGCCAGCCATTTTGAAAAAATGCTGGATGATGCCAATGAACATGCACGTGTCCATTTTGAAACATTTATTGCACGTGCCCACTCTAAAATCCAAGTGCTCCAAGATGAATTATTGGCGCTGCGGATTGCAGAAGCCAGTTAACCAAACAAAAGGAACATGATGAACAAGAGCTTAAAAAATGTAACTCAAAGTAGCCTCATTGTGGCGATGGGGATACTCACCGGGTGTGCGGCGACACAAACGGCCTTAGAACACCGTACCCTTGAGGTCAGGACCAAACAAAGTGAAACCATCTTTCTAGACCCCGTCTCGAACCATCAGAAAACGGTCTATGTTTCGGTAAAAAACACTTCGGATGAGGAATTAAATATTATGCCTCAATTAAAAACAACTCTAAGCAATCAAGGTTATCAAGTCGTTCATAACCCCAACACCGCACATTATTTGCTCCAAGCGAACATACTCAAGGTGGGTAAAATGAGTGTTGCGGCCAGTCAATCGGCTTTAGGTGGGGGGTATGGTTCGGCGATTGCGGGTGCGGTTGCCGGAACTGCAATGGGAAGTATGACCAGTCGGGTACGGGTATGATTGCAGGAGGTCTTGCGGGTGGGGTTATTGGTTTGGCCGCCGATGCGCTGGTCAAGGATGTGAACTACACCATGATTACCGATATCCAAATCTCAGAGCGGGCAGGGAAGGGCGTACACGTGAAGGAGCAGGTTCAATCCCATTTAAATAATGGGAGTAGTACCGTTTCTTCGCAAACCTCATCGCGCGCGAGTCCTTATCAACGCTATCGAACGCGTGTGGTATCCAATGCCAATAAAGTGAATTTAACGTTTCAAGACGCGCGTACCCCATTAGAACAGGGATTGGTTAAAGTGATTTCAGGAATTTTCTAATGAACCAAAAAACTTAAAAAGACGATTTAATTCGTTCAATAAGACCCCGAGATTTGTGATTGAAAATTAAGCGATTAAGGCTTAAGGGATTGGTACACCCTAAAAAAGGAGAAAACTTGTGAAATTGAATAAAAAAATAGCAATAAAGGCTGTTGCATTGTGTTCGGCTTTGATCGTAAGCGGGGTATGTTTTTCTTCCCCTGTAGATAAAGAGGAATTGGCTCAGGAGTGCAAATATCTTGGAACGAGTTTAAGTCAATTAGCTCACGCGAATACCAAGGAATATTGCTCAATTGATGTGGGTTATTCAGGAGTCATGAGGGAGCAATCTGTTCCATTAATTAAAGCCAACAGAACTCAGTTTGCACTAGATAATCTTCATTTTGTGTACAGGACACTAGAGCGTGTCAGTTCAAATCATAGGGAATGCACTTATTTTTCCTCGATGGTTAATGCCCTATTTAGAAAAAATTGGCAATTTGGCTCGTGAATTAGAGTCAATCTCTTAGGTTTCATCAAATGAATAAGGAGCGAAAAATGAACATAGGAAAATCAGTTATAAATTTAATGAACAAGGGCGCTTTGATGCTCATGATGCTTGTTATGACTCATAGCGTATTTGCTAAAGATTTATTGGTCACTGCACTGGATGGAGACGTAAAAGATACGTTCTCTAGCGATGCTAAGTTTTGGATCATATTTATCTTAATCGATATTGTGGGTGCTACTGCTCTAGCTGTTGCAGCTCGTAACCCTAAAGTATTTTTTGGTGTGTTTTTTATCGCATTTATCCCTGGGGCATTACTTAAAATCTTCGTGTTTCATTAAGAAAATTAGAGGGCATGAAATGAATCCAATGAACTATCAATTTTTAAATTACATTGATGCGCCAAAACGATACTTGACATTAACCATAGATGAGCTTGTTGTTGCTGGCATCTGTTTGTTGCTGTTTACCTTTTTAAGTCAACGAATTTTAGTAACTCTCTTAGGTTTTGGTCTTGTGGGTGGATTGCGTGCCATAAAAAAAGGGCAAGGACCAAAAGCCTTGCTGGTTTTAGCTTATTGGTATTTGCCTCATGGCTTGACGCAATTTTTCCTGCCTAAATTACCTGAATCTTATTACCGAGTATGGGTTGCTTAAGGAGTAAGTTATGGATTTTAGAGTATATCAAAATAAACTAAGTCAGCTCTCAGCGCGGTTTAACTTGATGGTTTGTTTGGTATTTGGGCTTTTGATTGCCAATCTGGTTTTATCGATTCTGGTTTATATTGGCTGGAATCGTCACAGCGTTGAAATAACTCCTTTTTATGGAAGTCCAGGATACATCAAAAGTGCGAATAGGGTGGATGGAACTTATTTAAGTTTAATGTCTAAGAACTTTATCTATGCTCGATTGAATGTTACCCCTGAAACAGTACAGTCTAACCATGAACAGTTGTTATCGTTCGTGAATCCTAAGCACTATGCCGATTTTGTTAAAACATTAAATGCAGAATCCAAAATCATTAAAGCACAAAAAATCTCTTCTAGTTTCTACATTACTCGGGTTATTCCATCGCCCCAGCATCTCACGGTTAAGGTTAAGGGAAGTTTGGCTCGTTATGTTGGCATAAAACAAATGAGTGAGGAAGAGAAGATCTATAAATTGGCATTTCGTTATGCATCAGGTCGTCTATCAATAGACCAATTTGCATCTTATAAGGAAGATAATCATGGTTAAAAAAATAGGGTATGCACTTATTTTTCTGTCACTGAAGAGCTTCGCTCAAGCAGGGGTGCCTGTTGCGAATAACGAAGAAATTTCCTTGACGTTGAGTGCTAATAATTACAATAGAATTCTCATTAAAAATGATGAAATTTGGGATTTTGCTTTTCCACCAGGAGCATTAGGGATTCAACGCGATAAAGGGGATCATAGTGTTTATATATTACCTGTAAGGGCTCCTGTCACTTTATTTCTTACAACAAAATTGGGTCGTCATTATTCAGTAACAGTCAATACCGAGGATTCTTTAGGAAAGACTATTGAATTAATACCAAAGGAACCTGCAGCTGCTCTTGCTAAAGCAACCACAGTAAATAAACCGGAAAAAGCGCCTCAAGAGGAGGTGCCAGAGGCGATTACTTCTCTTTTAACTCATATGGAACAAAATAAGCCCTTTACGGATGTTGCCGTTAAAAGATACTTTGGGCGCGTTGAGCGTTGGAATCGAGGTCTGACGCTGCAATTAAAAGAAACATGGGAAGGAAAACAGCTTTCAGGCGAAACCATTACTCTTCGAAATGGGGGAAAAGAGCCGCTGCAATTAGCGCAAGATTGGTTTGTAAAAGAGGGAACTTTAGCCGTGAAATTTTCCAAAGCAACGATTGCTCCTGGAGAAACCGCGATGCTTTATCGTATTCAAGGGGTGGCACATGGCTAATTGGCAACTTAATAAACTGATTAAACGAGTGCAAATTAGACGATTGCTCTTGATCGTTGGTGGCGTGTTTTTCTGTTTTGTCATGATTTTTGCGCTCATGGTCGATGGTCATTCTCAAAAGAAACCACAAAAACAAGAAAGCGCTGATTTAACTGGAATTATCGAGGAGTCTTTCACAGAGGCGGTAGCTCAAAATGCATTAACTGCGCAGCAAACGGAAACGGAATCTCTTAAAAAAGAAATAAGTCAGTGGACGAAAAAATTCAAAACGATGAATGAGGAACATCAACAGCAATTAAAAGAGTTAAAAGAAGAATTTAGTGCGCAATTAGCCGCGGTCACAAACACGAAAGAAGAAGCTTCACAAAAATTAGAGCAGGAGAATCAGTTACCCAATGAATTAAGCCAAGTTAAAAACCCCGAATTTTGGCATGGTGCAAACACCTATGCCATGAATTCTTTGAATCAATTTGGGGTGGCCACTCGCACGGATGCAGTGCCCAAAATTCATATGGTTTCATTGCGGCCTAAGCCTAAAAGACATCGTGCTCATTACAAACATTATTTAAATCCTAAACACTACGTTCCTTCCAATACCTCCGTAAGAGCAGTTGTTTTAGGCGGTGCGGATGCGGATACCTCGGTAAACGGTCAAGAAAAAGACAATGGGGCGATGATATTCAAATTTATAGAAGACGCACGACTTCCTAATGGACAACGTGCTCGATTACATGGGTGCCGTGTCAGTAGTTTTACCTATGGGGATATTTCCAGTGAGCGTGCTATTGCTGCTCTTTATAATTTATCGTGCGCGTACCCTGGAGAGCCGATTATTGATAAACGCGTTACGGGATGGGTTTTTTATAAAGGAAAGGTCGGAATTAAGGGAAATCCCGTGATGAAAGATGGCAAGGTCATGAAATGGGCGGGTTTAAGTGGTGTGATTTCAGGTGTTACTTCAGCCGCACAATACGCGCAAAGCATGCAAAACATCAGCCCTATTGGAGCAACTTCGATTATCCCTTCTGGAAATATCGTGCCCTATGCCGCCTATGGCGGTGCCTCTAAATCAGGAGATATGTTAGCGCAATATTACATTAAGCGAGCAGAGCAATATCACCCAACAATTCCTATTGGTGCAGGAAATGAAGTCACCATTGTCTTTAAAGATGGTTTTTATTTAGATCCAGATGAGGACAAACAAGAGTATGCCAAAAAGCAAGTTCATATGGAGCGGGATCTGTCTCAAGAAGGTATTGAATCATCAAGTTCTAATCAAAACAATGAAATGAACTTTTCTGTTCCGCCAGAGGTTTTAGGGCGAATCGACCAGGTGAATGCAGGAAGTCGTAACGGAACAGGAGAAATGCAATGACCGGAATAAGATTTAGCTTATTGCTCTTGATGGGCTTGGGGTGTTTTGGGTGCAGTTCAATGAGCATTAACACCGCATGTAAGGCAACTGCCACGGACAGTTGTTTGACTATTGAACAGGTCGATGACATGACGCATTTTGCCGATGAGATGATTCCTTATACTGGAAAAAAGACTCATCGCATGACACCCAACTACAGCAATCATGGTGCGCATGGACGAGTAGTTCAAAAAAGTAACGGAAGCTCTATATGGGTTTCAGAATCGGTGAGGGAGAAATCATGGGCGTAACCATTAAGTATTGGCGAGATAAAACGCGTGCGCTTCTTCATCGATTAAGTCATATATTGGGTGAAACCGATGGAATTAAACCTAATTCTTTGGTGGATATTCATCACGCGAATCAATCCTTAAGTATGGATTTACCTTCATTTTCAAAATTACTTCCTTATGAGTCAGTCGATGAGCATGGATTTTTTGTGAATCGAAATTCAGTAGGCTTTGGATTGATGGTGGTGCCTATGGCCGGTGCTGATGAAACATTAATGAAAGCAATCGCTGAGATGATTAAAAGTAAATTGACCTATGGGACAGATTGTACCGTCATGTTGTACAAGCATCCCTGGCTTGCCCAGTCGTTACAAAATAATTTTGAACCGATTCTTGAGCGAGGCGGAATTTATGCAGAGCTTGCTCGTATGAGTATTAAGTATCATCTCAAGGCGATTCATCATGGGTATAAAAATAACCGAAACATCCCCGCAACTCTTGCAGATTACCAATGCATGCTGTTTATTTCACGAAAAGCAAGTCCTGGTGTGGAGCTTGATTTAGTTCAGTTGCGTCATGATTTTGAATCAGAACTTAAAGTGGCTGGCTTTTGTTATTCGCGCTGTGGGGCTCAGGATTTTCGCGTGTTCTTACGTGCTGTAGTTTCTCCCAATTTCAATGAGTTTTCTTGGCCAGAAGTAGACCTATCTTCGGAGCGATTGAGTAACACCATTCCTCATCCCACGATTGTACTGAGGCATGATGATAATAAGGTGGACGTTCGTGTGGCCGATGAAGAAGGTAGCATACACAAAACAAGGATGGTTAGTTGTGAAATTGTTTCTTACCCTAAGAAGCCCTTTGCATTGTGGCAAACGCCGGACTTATTTGCGAATACCTTAAAGCCTGAACAAGGCATTCAATGCCCATTTTTGTTGTCATTTACTATTCGAGGAATAAAGCAGGAAAAAATGAAAGCACGCGCCAAAAGTCGTGCTAAATCGTTAGATGCCAATAACAATGCGGTGCAGTCGTTTATTAATCCTGGGATTCAAGACGAAGCGGCAGAATGGCGATTTGTTCATGAGCATGCTTCGCGAGGAGATCTTGATCTGCTCCCTACCTTTTATAATTTAATATTATTTACTGATGAAGAACATGAGCGTGAACATGTAGCTAAAGCCATTGCCAGTTATCGCAGTTTAGATTTCACGTTAATCCGAAGCCCCTGCATCCAATGGTTACGATTTTTAGGAAGTCTCCCCTTTATGTTAACTGAGGGACTTTTTTCAGGGATGGAACTCTTAGGAAAAACCAAAGAATTAAGTCATTACAATGTGGCCAATCTAGCTCCTTTAATTGCCGACTTTAAAGGGTCTAACCAAGGTCTTTTATTGCCTACCACACGAAACCAGCTCTTTTATTTGGACATCTTTGATGACAGAGCCTTACCCATTACCAACTACAATCGATTAACTGTTGCGAGCACTGGTTCTGGAAAGTCATTTTTTGAACAAGCCCAGATTCTTGATGGTTTGTCCCGTGGCCAGCAAATTTATGTCATCGATTTAGGTGGTTCCTACAAGCATTTGTGTGAGTTGGTGGGCGGTACCTATATTGACGCAAAAACCCTCACACTCAATCCATTTACCTTATTTGATTTTGATGGTGTTACGGACATTCAAGGTGAGAAGGTACATGATTACACACAAATTCGCGATTTATTAGCCATTATGGCCAGCCCTCATCAACCCATTAGCGAAGTGCAACGCGCTTGGTTATTAAAAGCGGTATTAAAAAGCTGGAAAAAGCATGGCCGTAAAACACGGATGGATGACGTACTGAACGCGCTTCGTGATTTGTTGCAGCATCCTGATTCCGAAAACGATCAACGCCTTAAAGACTTGTTGATCTTATTGGATAAATACGGAAGGACGGGAATGTATGGCCATATATTTAATAGTGATACGCCTTTGCTGAATGGCTCTAATTTTGTGGTATTGGAGTTAGGTGGTTTAAAGCATGATCCTGAGCTGATGAGCATTGTGATGTTCGTGATGATCGTCATCATTCAAGGCCAATTTTATAATTCAGACCGAAAACGGCAAAAACGCTGCATTATTGATGAGGCATGGCGATTCCTGGCTAAAGGAACTAACCCGATTTGTGCGGCGTTTATTGAGCAAGGATTTCGTACAGCACGTAAGCATATGGGTGGTTTTTCCGTTATTACCCAAAATCTTCAAGATACGACCAACACCGTTCAGGGAGAGGCCATTGCTGCAAGTTCTGATACCAAGATTATTATGCGGCAAGGTAATTTCAAAAGCTTTATTGAAAAACATCCTGTTCGTTTTACTTCTTTAGAATCCACACTCATTGATTCATTTGGTGAGGCAAAATCTCAAGGTTTTTCAGATGTGATGCTTCAATTTGGTTCGGTCAGCAGTTTTCATCGTTATTTTTGCGATCCTTTTTCGCGCATTTTGTTTTCAACTTCAGGCGAAGAATACAGTGACATTGAGGCATTGTTACATCGTGGTGTTCCGATGGCGGAGGCAATTAATCAAGTGGCCTATAAATATTATGGAGCTGAATTATGCGCATAAGTTGGCACCATGGCTTAGGAATTGGGGTTTTTGCTTTGGGTTTGGGGCTTGGGAGTTTTTGGAGTCCTAAAACGCAAGTAGTGCTCTTTGATAATCACATGGTGCATGCTCAATTAATCCGGCAATTAGCTCTTCATAAAGCGTCGGATGCCCAAATTGCTAAGGCATCGCAAAAATTAAAAAAACTGTTACCAAAGATGATTAATGAGTATGCGCAAAAGCACCATGTTCTGATTATTGATAAGCAACATG
>Ga0066256_1001498_pt1 | contig 31854 bp, 30 predicted proteins | sample ThiBio_1000_biof_FD_87107 | JGI IMG/M metagenome (GOLD analysis project Ga0066256, IMG submission 87107) | Wastewater bioreactor microbial communities from Cape Town, South Africa - Thiocy_expt_1000_biof (version 2) | ecosystem: Engineered > Bioreactor > Thiocyanate-remediating >... | reverse complement strand
CGGCGCCGTGATGGTTATCGGGGCGACAGTCGGCCGCGCCATCGGCCCCATGTGGCCGAGGCGCATCAGCTTGCGGAGCGTTTCGCCACGACCGGTGGAGAGCACCACGCCGTACCGCCGTCGCGCGTCTTTGCGCAGCACCGCTTCATCGATGCCCTCGGGGACCCGCACGGCCGTCGTCGTCGGCGATGAAATCGCCTCGCTGGCCGGCCAGAGTTTCAAACCGGCGGCCAGGATACCGGCGCGGGTTGCCTCGGCCGTCAGCGCATGGCGGCGCCAGACGTTTTCCGGGCCTTCCTCGAGGTAGAGGTCGAGCGCCGCATCGAGGCCGTTGATTTCGGCGACAGACGGGGTGAAGGGGAAGGGGCGGTCGGCGCGCCAGGCGTCTTCCCAATCGAGGATCGACAGCATCGAGGCCCGCGGCGCAGCCGGATTGGCCTTCATCTTCGCCCAGGCAGCATCGCTCACCGACAGAAGCGAAAGGCCGGGCGGGCAACCGAGGCACTTGTTGGGACCCGTCACGAACAGGTCGGCATGGATCGCGTCCGGATAGACCTCCATGCCGCCGAAGGACGACACGGCATCGACCAGCAGCAGGGCGCCATGCGCATGGACGATCCGGCCGATTTCGGCAACCGGATTGATCGTGCCGGAAGGCGTATCGTGATGGCAAACCGCGACGACGCGGATCTCCGGGCGGGCCTTCAGCATGTCGGCAACCGATTGCGGATCGATCACCTCGTTATAGGGAACGCGGATTTCCACCACTTCGGCGCAATAACGCTTCGCCCAGCCGGCAAAACCGGCACCATAAACACCCGAGGCGAGGTTGAGGACGACATCGTCCTTAGCGAGCAGCGAGGCGGCAGCGGCCTCGAGGCCGAGCACCGGCTCGCCCTGCAGGATCACCGGCATAGTGCGCGAGGCGAACGCCTTCTGCACCTTGCGGGAGACATTTTCGTAATGTTCGAGGAAAGCCGGATCGTAATCATACAGTACCGGCCGCGCCAGCGCCCGCAGGACCGCCGGATAGGAATCGACAGGACCGGTGGTCAGCGTAAAAATCGGATCGGTCTGGGTGGGTTTGCTCATGGTCTTCACTCCTGTTCCTGCAGCGATGGCTTAGTGGCCGGCCGCATGTTTCATGACGGCACCCGCATCGTCCGTTCGGTCGAGCGCCCAGATGGCCGATATCAGGCGATCGATATCGAAGCTTCGACCGCGATACCGGCTGAGTACCTTCAGTTTGTCCTCCAGCTCGGCATCGCTCAAGGGATTGCCGAGGCTGCCGCGCGCCTTTTCCACCGTCACCGCCGAATTTCCGGAGGCCAAAGTGATTTCGACGCGCGCGCCTTCGACATCGAAGGCGGGATCGTCCACGAAAGCGAGCTTTTCGCCAAGCGCCCGCACCGCCGGATCGGCAACGCTCTCGTCGCTGAATTCCGGCAGGCCGGCTTTGCCTGTAAGCAGGGATACCGCCACCGCATGCTGGGCACTGACCTGCGACAGGCGGCCGGTCGCAACGCCGGGCCGGTCGGCGCGCTGGCGCAGCAGCGGATGACCCGTCAGGGTGATTCTTTCGATGGCCGCGGCATCGAAACCGGGCTTGCCGCGCAAGGTCAGGCAGGCATCGATCACCGGATTGAGCACGACGCCGCAGGGATAGGGCTTGAACGTGTTGGAGAGGATTTCCCAGCATGTTCCGAGGCCATCGAGGAGAATAGCAAGGTCAGGCTTTTCCGCCGTCACCTCCAGAAAGCCGCGCGGACCTTCCAAGGGCAAGGCTGGACCGGAGAAGCCGTCCGCAGCAAGCAGCGCCGAAAGCAGCCCGTTGCGGGCGGCATTGCCGACGCTGATGCTTTTCGACATCGTGCCCAGTGTCTCCACCAGGCCGGAGGCCTGTGCCGAAGCATTGCCGAGCGCGTCGAGGAATTGCCGTTCATCGAACCCCAGCAGCTTGCCGGCAGCAAAGGCCGCGCCGAACGTGCCGCAGGTGGAGGTGATGTGCCAGCCGCGGCTGTAATGGCTCGGCGAAACGGCATTGCCGATGCGGCATTCGATTTCCACGCCGAGCACGAAGGCCAGCAAAAGCTCCTCGCCGCGCAGCGGACGGTTTTCCGCCAGCGCGAAAAGGACGGGGGCGACCGGCGCCGTGGGGTGGATGATCGTCGGAATATGCGTGTCGTCGAAATCGAAGACATTGGCGCTGGCGGCATTCAGGAACGACGCCCACAGCATGTCCGGTCGCTCGTCGCGGCCGATGACGGTGGATGACGACGGGCCGCTGAAGGCGGGGAGAACGCCACAAGCCTTGTCGAGCGCCGGTTCGCCGCTGCCGGCGATTGCGGTTGCGAAGAAATTGACCAGGCAGCGTTTCGCCGCGTGCCGCACCTCGGCGGGCACCTGGTCCCAGGTCAGGCCTGCGGCGAAAGCCGCAAGCCTCCGGCTGGCTCCCGTCTGTGTCGCCATGCTCACGCCTTGGCGTCCTTGCCCTTGACCTCGGCGCCGGCCCATTGCTCGACGGTGCGGATGACGGCGGTCATGTCGGCATCATGGCCGAATTCGCTCTTGGTGATCGAAAACAGCTGACGGACGGCGCTCGCCACCATCATCGGCACGCCGAGACGTTCGCCTTCCTCGACGCACAGCCGGATATCCTTGGCGGACAGGCCGACGGCGAAGCCGAAATCGAAGCTGCGCGGCAGCACGAAACGCGGGATCTTGTCCACCGAGGCGCTGTTGCGGCCGCTGCCGGCATTGAGCACGTCGATCATCGTCTCCGCCTCCAGCCCGGCCTTGGCGCCGAGCACCATGGCTTCCGAGGTTATGGCAAGGGCGGCTGCGGAGCAGATATTGTTGATCAGCTTCATCGTCTGCGCCATGCCCGGCTCGGCGCCGACATAAAACACCTTGCCGAGGTTTTCGAGCACCGGCACGAGCAGATCGAAGGCATCACGGTCGCCGGAGGCCATCAGCGCCAGCGAGCCCTTTCTGGCGCCGGCCACGCCGCCGCTGACCGGGCAATCGATCAGCTTGATATCCGTGCCTTGCAGCCCGGTCGCGACATCGGCCTCGGCCTGCGGACCGGTGGTCGACAGGTCGACGATGCGGCGGATTTTCGTGCCGGAGGACAGGCCGTCGGCGCCGGTGCAGACGAGCTTGACGACATCGGGCGTCGGCAGCGAGATCAGCACGGTCTCGGCCTCGGAGGCGACGGCCGACGGCGAACCGGCGGCGCGGGCGCCTTTGGCAACGAGGGCCTGGAGGGCGGCTTCGCTGCGGTCGTAAATGACCAGCTCATACCCCGCATCGATGAGGCGCGACGCCATCGGCGCCCCCATATTGCCGAGACCGACGAAACCCAGAACCGTTTTAGACATGATACCTCCAGGGCGCTTGCTGCGCCGTATGCGTTCGATAGGAAATCAGGCGATGGACCAGCCGTTGTCGACCGGCAGCAGCGCGCCGTTGAGATCGCGGCTGTGCGGACCACAGAGAAAGGCGGCAAGCGCCGTGACCGTATCCATGGAAATGAAGCGCCCGCCGGGCTGGCGGGTCGAAAGAAAGTCGCGGGTGGCCTCCTCGACGGAGATGTTCTTCTCCGCCGCCATCGCCTCGATCCGCGCCTGCGCCGAGGGCGTGTGCATCAGGCCGGGGCAGATGGCATTGCAGGTGATATCCTCCGACGCCGTTTCCAGCGCCACCGTCCGCGTCATGCCGACGATGGCGTGTTTGGTGGTGACGTAGTCCAGCCGGCCGGGCAGGGCGATCAGGCTGTAGACGGAAGCGAGATTGATGATCCGGCCCCAGCCTTTCTGCCGCATGCCGGGCAAGGTCAGCCGGATCGTGTGAAAGGCGGCGGACAGATTGACGGCCAGCGCCTGGTTCCAGTCCTCCGGCGGCAGTTGCTCGACGGGGGCGAAACGACGGATGACGGCATTGTTGACGAGGATATCGACCGTATCGAAGGTGCGGACGGCGGCGGCGTGCAGCGCCTCGATCTCCTGCGGATTGCGCAGGTCGGCGCGTTTGTAGACGACGCAGCAGCCGTGTTTTGCCTCCAGCTTGGCGGCGGTCTCCTCGCCGTCCTCCTGGGCATCGAGGCCTGTCAGCACGGTGTTGCAGCCTTCGGCGGCAAAACGTTCGGCGATGGCCAGTCCCAATCCGGCCGTCGAGCCGGTGATCAGCGCAGTTTTTCCCTTCATGGCAGCAGATCTCTCCATGGCTTGATCGGCGCCTCGTCGAGCCGGACGGCAATGCCTTCCAGCTCCGGGCTTGGCGGCCGGTAAACCTTCATCACCAGCGGATCGTGCCCGGGCACGATATGGTCCTCGTCCTCGGCCAGCGCCTTGATGGTTTGAAACCCCTCCAGCATGTCGCCAAGGCTGTGCAGGATCGGGAAGGACCGGCCGCTCGAAAAATTGTCGTAGAAATGCGAGGCATCGGAGGCGATGACCACCCAGCCGCGTTTCGTCCCCCCCCGCCCGACCTGCAGCCCGGCGGTATGACCGCCGGTGCGATGCAGCGTCAGGCCCGGCACGATTTCGGTGGTGCCGTCATGGAACGCCACACGGCCATGATAGACGCAGCGCACGAAGCGCGTCACGTCCTCGATGGAATAGGGCGCGCGCAGCGGCGAATGGCACATGCAGCGCCCCGTGGCATAAGCCACCTCCGCATCCTGCACGTGAAAGCGCGCTTTCGGAAAGCTGTCGAGCGTACCGGCATGGTCGTAATGCAGGTGGGTGAGGATCACCTGGTCGACATCCGCTGCGGCAATGCCGATACGGGAAAGCGCCTCGGAGGGCATGCGCAGCAGGGTGCGGCCCCGCGCTTTCGCCGCCTCTTCGTCGAAGCCCGTATCGATGACGAAGACGCGATCGGAACGCCGCGCCACCCAGACGTAATAGTCGAGATCCGCACCGCCCTCATGGCTGTCGCCGCCGAGGTAATTGTCGGAGAGATGGCGGCCGGAATGATTGGCGTAACGAATGGCGTACAGCTCAAATGGTTCTATCGACACGTTTTTCCGCCCCATCGGAAGCTGTGGTTTTCGACCGTTGCGGGATTGATGTTCGATTCCGCCGCCCCTGTCGAGACCGCGCCTTCGCCTGCCCCGTTTTTATATTATTGTAATCCTGTCATACAATCCCTTGACGGTCAATATCGTGGCCGTTATGGTCCGGGCATCAACGGCGAAGGGTGGCAGCTGCCTGCAAACCGGGCGCCCGGCGACAACAAATAAGAAATGGGGGACATTGATGACGACTCGCCCCGAGTTCCAGACGGAACTCTTCGAAAAAGGCCTGAAAGTGCGACGGGAGGTCCTTGGCGACGCCTATGTCGACCGCTCGCTCAATTCCGTCGACGACCTGACGGCGCCGCTGCAGAAACTGGTCACGGAATGGTGCTGGGGCGAGATCTGGAACCGCCCGGGCCTGGAGCGCAAGACGCGCAGCTTCCTCAACCTCGCCATGCTGACGGCCCTCAACCGGCCGCATGAAATCAAGATCCATGTGCGCGGCGCGCTGAACAACGGCGTCACCAAGGAGGAGATCGTCGAGGTCATCCTTCAGGCCGCGATCTATTGCGGCGTGCCTGCCGCGCTCGACTGCATGCGCGTTTCCGCAGAAGTGATCCGGGAGCACGAATAGCCGAGCATTTCCGCCTGACGGCGCTTCACATATCTGCCTTATCTTAAAATATCCGAAGGGGAACACGCGTATGACAAACACGCAAAGGCAATTCAAATCGGCGACGGAGCACCGTCTGAAGACGGGTGCCGAATTCAAGGAGTCGCTGATCGACGGCCGCCAGATCTGGGTTGGCGGCAAGCAGATCGAGAAGGTGACGGACGAGCCGGCGCTCGCCGCCGGCGTCGATCTTCTCGCATCCATGTTCGACGACCAGTTCACCGACGAGCACGCCGATGCCACCACCTATTACGACGAGGCCGCCAAAGCCGTCGTCAGCCGCGCCTGGCAGATCCCGCGCACCAAGGAAGAGCTGGTCGATCGCCGCAAGATGATTGAATACACCAGCCTGAAGACCGGCGGCACCTTCGGCCGCCCGCCGGATCTGGCGCCTGCCATCGCCGTCGGCCTCTACGCCTACCTGCCGACCTTCAAGAAGAAGAAGTCGCTGATCGACGGCATCGATCCGGATTTCGCCGAAAACATCGAGCGCTACGTCGAATACGGTCGTGAAAACAACCTGACGGCCTCCGAAAGCCTTGCCGGCCCGCAGTCCGACCGCTCCTCGCCGAAGGCTTCGGAAGCCTCGCTTCTCAAGGTCAAGAGCGTCGAGAGGGACGGTATCCGCATCTATGGCGCAAAGACGGTCGGTTCGATCGCCGCGCAGGCCAAGGAAATCTTCTTCACCAATCTCGGCGGCATCCAGGAAACGCCGGCGGACGCCTGCATCTGGGGGTCGATCCCGGTCAATTCCGAAGGCATCAAGCTGATCTCGCGCGAAATGGTGTCGCAGCCGGGCTCTGAAAAATTCGACCACCCGATCGCCTCGATGGGCGAAGAGGCCGACCAGTTCATCATCTTCGACAACGTCTTCGTTCCGAAGGACCGCATCTTCAACCTCGGCGATCCGACGGCGATGCAGTATTACGGCCCGGTCTGCATTTTTGCGCACTGGCACGTGCTGACGCGCCTTGCCGTCAAGGCGGAACTGTTCGTCGGCGCCGGCCAGCTGGTGCTCGATTACCTCGGCACCGGCAAGATCCCGGCCGTGCAGCTGATGCTCGGCGAGCTGATCGAATACCAGCAGGCGCTGCGCGCCTTCGTGCTGGCGGCGGAAGCGCTTGCCAAGCCGACCGAGGGCGGCGTGATGGCACCGGATGCCGGCATGCTGACCGCCGGCCGCCTCTACTCGATCCAGCATTATCCGCGCATCATCCACATCCTGCAGGAAATGTGCGGCCAGGGCCTCGTCATGCGCTTCGGCAAGAAGGCGTACGACAATCCCGAGATCGGTCACTACCTGCACGACCTGCTGCCCGGCCACGGCGTTTCCGCCATGGTCAAGGAACAGCTGATGAACTTCATCTGGGACATGACCTCCGGCGCGCTTGCCGGCCGTGTCGCCCTGTTCGAAAACGTCAATGCCAGCCCGGCTCCGCGCCTGCGCGCCCGTCTCTACGAAGAGATCAAGCGCAACGCGTTCACCGGCCAGGTCAAGAAGCTCGCCGGCATCGAATAAGCCGGCCTTCATCGGCAAGGCGGGCGCCTTTGCGGGCGCCTGCCGACATCCTGAATCTGGCCGCCTCGCCCGGATCGGGGCAGGGGCCGCCAGCACTTGCTGGGGACATTTCCCATGGCCGATTTCCATTCCATCCTCGATGCCTTTTATTTGGCCTACGCCGAGCGCGATGCGGCCAGGGCCGGCGCGCTCTATCCCGAAGACGGCTGGCACGAGGAAGTCGCGATGAGCAAACGCAGGACGGGACGCGAAGCGGTGGCCGAAGGGCTTGCCGGCTTCTTCCGCATGCTGCCCGACGTCACCTGGAGCGAAGAGCAGCGCATCCTTTCCGGCCGGCAGGCGGCCGTGCTCTACACGATGCGCGGCACCTTCACGCCGCGCCCGAAGGAGGGCGCAGAGGCGCCGCAGCCGAAGACCGTGGTGCTGAAGGGCTTGCATCTCTTCGAATTTTCCGATGACGGGTTGATCGGCACCAAGGATCTCTGGAACCTCGACAGCTTCAAACAACAGATTGCGTGAAGAAAAATGGCCGCTTTCGATTTCACCCGATACGACGCACTCGGACTGGCCGGGCTGATCCGCAGCAAGGAGATCTCGGCCGGAGAACTGCTCGATGCGACCATCGCGCGGATCGAGGCGCTGAACCCGAAGCTCAACGCCGTCGTGCATGCGCATTTCGACCTGGCGCGCAAGGCGATTGCCGACGGCCTGCCGGATGGCGCCTTCACCGGCGTGCCGTTCCTGATCAAGAATACCGGCTTCGAAGTGGATGGCATGATCCTCTCCACCGGCTCGGAGCTGCACCGGAATACGGTGTCCAAACGCGACGGCACGCTGGTGGCACGATACAAGGCCGGCGGCCTCGTCATCCTCGGAAAATCCAACACGCCGGAATTCGCCCTCAGCTTCACCACGGAATCCGATGCCTTCGGGCCGGTGCATAACCCGTGGGACCTGACGCGCACGGCCGGTGGCTCCTCGGGCGGCTCGACGGCGGCCGTGGCGGCCGGCCTCGTTGCCTTCGCCAACAGTTCCGACGGCGCCGGCTCGACGCGCCTGCCGGCATCCCATTGCGGCCTGTTCGGTTTCAAGCCGACCCGGATGCGCAATCCGCTCGGGCCAATCGCCGTCGAGGCCATTGCCGGCATGTCGACGCCGCATGCGGTCTCCTGGTCGGTGCGCGACAACGCCGCCCTTCTGGATGTTTCGGCCGGCGCCGATGTCGGCGACCCCTATGCCGCACCGGCGGAGGAGGGCACCTATCTCGCCAGCCTCACCCGTCCGCCAAAAGGCCTGCGCATCGGCATGACGCTGACGGCGCCGACCGGAACGGCGATCGATCCGCAAGTGCTGGCCGCCGTCCGCGATACGGCGAAAAAATTGGAAGACTTCGGCCACCATGTCGAGGATGTTGCCGATGCCGGCTATGACGGGCATGCGCTGATGAAGGCCTGGCGGATCATCGCCGGCGTCAGCGCCGCCACGGGCGTCAGCTTCAGCCAGCAACCGGGCGGGCCGGACCCGATCGAGAAGATCGAACCGGTCAACCAGGAATGGGTGCGCGAGGGCCGCGGCTGCTCCGGCATCGAATATATGTGGGCGATCAACCAGCTGCATGCGACGGCACGGGCGCTCGGCCGTTTCTTCGCCCGCTACGACATCCTGCTCAGCCCCGTGGCGGACACGGTGGCGCCAAAACTCGGCGAACTGGCCGGGCGCGGCCGGCACCTCGACGAATTCTTCGCCCGCTTCTGGAGCCACGGGCCGTTTACCGCCGTCTTCAACGCTTCCGGCTGCCCGGCGATGAGCGTGCCGCTCGCCATGAGCGATGACGGCCTGCCGATCGGCATCCATTTCGGCGCTGGTTTCGGGCGGGATGCCTTGCTGTTTTCGCTGGCGGCGCAGCTTGAACAGGCATTTCCCTGGTTCGACCGCCGCCCCCCGGCACCGTTCGGCCACGCAGCATAAGGAGGCGGATCATGGCCGCGACAGCGCAGATTCTCGAACTTTCCGCCCGCGACATCGCCCGAAAGGTCGGCAATGGCGACCTCTCCGCCGTCGATGTCACGACCGCCTTCTTCGATCATATCGAGGCCACGGACGGGCCGATCATGGCATGGCAACATCTGGCGCGCGACAATGCGCTGGTCCACGCCCACGGCGTTGACAAGGCGGCCGCCAAGGGAACGCTTGCCGGTGTGCCCGTTGGCGTCAAGGACGTTATCGATACGGCCGACATGCCGACCGGTTATGGGTCGCGGGTCTATGATGGCTTCCGTCCGGCCTGGGATGCGCCTTGCGTGACCATCGCCCGCAGCGCCGGCGGCGTCGTGCTCGGCAAGACAGTCTCGACCGAGTTCGCCATGATGAACCCGAACAAGACGCGCAACCCGCACAATACCGCCCACACGCCCGGCGGCTCGTCCAGCGGCTCCTGCGCCGCGGTTGCCGCTGGCCATGCCCGGCTTGCCTTCGGAACACAGACATCCGGGTCGGTCGTCCGCCCCGCCTCCTTCTGCGGTGTCGTCGGCTTCAAGCCGACCTTCGGCCTGCTGAACCGCACGGCCGTGAAAGTGCTGTGCGACAATCTCGATACCCTCGGCATCATCACCCGCGATGTTCGCGATGCTGCCTGGTGCACGGCCGCCATTGCCGACAATCCGGGCTTCGTCGTCGAAGAGGCGATCACCAGGCCGACAATCGGCGTTTTCCGGACATCGCGCTGGAACCAGGCGGAAGCGTCGTCGCAACAGGCCGTGGAAGCGACGGCCGAGCTTCTGTCGAACGCCGGAGCGACCGTCAAGGACATCGCCGTACCGGACTGGTTCGACGAGATCTTCGCCCTGCAGGACGCCATCATGGGCTGGGAAGTGACCCAGTCGCTGGCCTATGAGCGCAAGCATCTGTCGCCGCAGCTCGGCGTCGCCACCCGGCAGATGATGCACGACAAATCCCTGACGACGATCGACGAATACATGGATGCGCGCCGCCGCCTCCCCGAGATCCGCGACCGCTTCGAAGCTTTGATCGAAGGTTTCGACGCCTTGATCACGCCATCCGCCCCGGGCGAGGCGCCGGAAGGCATGCCGACCGGCGATCCGCTTTTCAACCGCGCCTGGACCGTGCTGCATGGCCCCTGCCTGAACGTGCCGGCGATCACCGGGCCGAAAGGGCTTCCGGTCGGCGTGCAGGTGGTGGGGCGGCGCTACAACGACCGGCGGACGCTTGCGGTTGCCGCAGCCGTCGAGGATCTTTGGAGCCGGAAAAGGGGCAGGGCATGAACGCGGCGCAGATTTCACCAGACCTTGCCGCCCCCGATCTCGTCGACGATTTCAAGGCGGCGATGCGGCTTTTGGCCGCCAGCGTCACCATCATCACCGCCGGCCAGAAGGAGGCCCGCCGCGGCCTGACGGCAACGGCCGTCTGCAGCCTGTCGATGACGCCGCCGAGCATGCTGGTCTGCGTCAATCGCCTGGGCGAAGCGCATGCGGCGATCACTTCGACCGGCGCCTTCTGCGTCAACATCCTTGCCGAGACCGACGAAGAGATCGCCAAGCGTTTTGCCGGCCATGGCGGCGCGGTGGGCCAGGACAAATTCCTCAATGCCGACTGGCTGGAGCTGGCGACCGGATCTCCGGCGCTCGACAGCGCCCTGGTCAACATCGACTGCGTCGTTTCGGAGGTGACGCAGACGGAGAGCCATTCGGTGTTTTTCGGCACGGTGAAGAAGGTGCGGCTCAATCCCGCCAAGCGTCCGCTGCTGCACTTCAACCGCAATTTCTTTTCACTGCCGGGCCAGGACGACGCCTGACACGGCAAACCCATTAAAACATAAGGGAACAAAACGATGGCGATTAGCGATGCAGCATTGATGATGGCGTGGAAAGAGGTTCTCGCCATGTGCAACCTCAAGGCCGGCGAACAGCTGACCATTCTGACCTCGGACGATTCCAACCAGCAGATCGCCGGCATGGCGCGCCTTGCCGCCGCCGACATGGGCGCCGTCGTCACCAACCTCAACCTGGCGCCGATGAACGGCGAAAAGGCGATCTCGCGCGACAAGTCCGGCTATATCGGCAAGACCGCGCTGGAGCACAACAAGGCGGCACTCGCCTGCCTCAAGGCCAGTGACTTCGTCATCGACACGCTGCAGCTGCTGTTTTCCAAGGAGCAGGAAGAAATCCTCAAGACCGGCGCCCGCATGCTGCTCGCCGTCGAGCCGCCGGAAATCATGTTGCGCATGCTGCCGAAGCCGGAAGACAAGGCCCGCGTTCTCGCCGGCGCCAAGAAGCTCGGCGTCGCCAAGAAGATGACCGTCACCTCCAAGGCCGGCACGGATTTCGAATGCGACCTCGGCCAGTATCCGGTGCTGACACAATACGGCCTTGCCGATGAACCCGGCCGCTGGGACCACTGGCCGAGCTGCTTCGTCGCCACCTGGCCGACCGAAAAGACCGCCAGCGGCACCATCGTCATCGAGGAAGGCGATATCCTGCTGCCGATGAAGATGTATGCCCGCAGCCCGGTGACCTTCACCGTCGAGAACGGTTATGTCACCAAGATCGACGGCGGTTTCGACGCCGAGTTCCTGCGCCGCTTCATGGATTCCTTCGATGATCCGGAAGCCTATGCCATGGCGCATGTCGGCTGGGGCCTGCATACCCGTGCCCACTGGACCGTGCTCGGCCTCACCAACCCGGAAGCCCAGCTCGGCATGGATGCCCGCTCCTTTGCCGGCAACTTCCTGTTCTCCACCGGTCCGAACACCGAGGCCGGTGGCACGCGCGACGTGCCCTGCCATCTCGACATTCCGCTGCGCAACTGCTCGCTCTCGCTCGACGGCGAGGCGATGACCAAGGACGGCAAGGTGGTTCCGGCCGACCAGCGTTGAGGCAGCCGAGATGACCGCACACCATTTCGACGTGGTCGTGGTCGGCGGCGGCTCGGCGGGCTCGGTGCTCGCCGCGCGGCTGTCCGAAAACGCCGACCGCCAGGTGGCGCTGATCGAGGCCGGCGGCGCGCCGACCGATCCCGACATCGCCAAACCCGCCATGTGGCCCTTCATCCAGGGCCGCGATTACGACTGGGCCTACGAAACCGTGCCGCAGCCCGGCACGGCGAACCGCATCCATCCCTGGCCGCGCGGCCGGGTGCTGGGCGGATCGAGCTGCCTGCACGCCATGGCGCATGTCCGCGGCCATCCCGACGATTTTGCCGTCTGGGCCGAGGCGACCGGTTCCGACCGCTGGTCCTATGACGGGCTGCTGCCGGGCTTTTTGCACAGCGAGCGATTTTCCGGCGGCGCATCCGAATCGCACGGCGGCGACGGGCCGCTGCCCGTGTGGCTGCCGGGCGAGGAGGTCAATCCCGTCGTCCGCGCCTATATCGCCGCCGGGCATGAACGCGGCGTGCCGACCCTGCCGGATCACAACGGCCGGAACCTGAACGGCACATCCCCGAACTCGCTGACCATCCGTGATGGCAAACGCGTCAGCGCCGCCGATGCCTATCTGACCGACGACGTGCGGGCGCGGCCCAATCTCACCATCCTCACGGGCGTCTCGGTGCATCGGCTGGTGATCGACGGCAACCGGGTGACCGGCCTTGCCGTCACACGCGATGGCCGGGACGAAACGATCACCGGCGACGAGATCATCCTCTCCACGGGATCGGTGGCGACACCCCTGCTTCTGATGCGCTCCGGTTTCGGCGATCCCGACGTCCTGCGCCGGGCCGGCGTCGATTGCCGCCTGTCGCGGCCGGCAATCGGCCAAAACCTGCACGACCACCTGCTCGGCGCCGGCAATGTCTACCGGTCCAGCCAGGCCGTGCCGCCGACGAAGCTGCAGCATTCCGAATCGCTGTGGTGCCTGGACGCCGCCGACGTCGCCGCCGCGAAGGGGACGCCCGATACCGTGCCCGGCTGCGTCCCCGGACCTTCGGTTTCGGAGAGCTTTTCTGCCGTCGCCCCCGGTTTCGCCTACACTTTCCTGTTCGGCGTCCCCCATCCGACGAGCCGGGGTTATCTGGCGATCGGCGGCCCGGATCTTGACGACAAGCCGGTGATCGATCCCGCCTACCTGCAGACGGACCATGACCGGACGACTTTCCGCCGGGCGCTTGAAGCCGCCCGCGAGATCGGCAGTTCACAAGCCCTGACGGCATGGAAAGCCGAGGAGCTGCTGCCGGGGCCAGGTGTCCGAACCACGGCCGAGATCGACGATTTCATCGCCAGGGCGGTCATCACCCATCACCACCCGGTCGGCACCTGCCGGATGGGCAGGGATGCCGGTGCCATTGTCGATGCCGACCTGCATTTCAACGGGTTGGACAACCTGTCGATCGTCGATGCCTCGGTCATCCCGACGATCACCTCCGGGCCGGTGCATGCCGCCGTGCTGGCGATTGCCGAAACCTTTGCGGCCGGTCGGCGCTGATCGGAGCGGCGGTGCACGTCCGCCGGGCGCCGCCGCCTATCGGCGGCCGTCCGGCCGGGTGAGGATGAAGGTCGCGCTGCAGAGCATGACGGCGGCCAGCAGGATCGCCGCCAGTGGTCCCGGCTGGCGGACGAACCAGAAGACGGCATAACTTGCCGCCATCAGGAGACAGGCCGTGATCTTTGCCTTGCGGTTGATCGCGCCGCGCTCCCGCCAATCCCGAAGCGGCGGGCCGAAGATGCGATGAGACAGCAGCCACTCTTCGAGGCGCGGCGAAGATCGGGCGAAAAGCCAGGCGGCAAGCAACAGAAAGGGTGTGGTGGGCAGCACCGGCAGGAAGGCGCCGACGATGCCGACGCCCACCATGATCCAGCCAAGACAGAGATAAAGCAAACGCATGACGGCGGTCCGGGTGTTTCCCTTGGCACGACCGCCGCGACGGACGCTTTGGCAGGCTTATTGAATCGTTGCCGGATAACCGGCGTCGTCGAGAGCCTTAGCGATTTTGTCGGCGCCCGCAAGCGTTTCGATGGAAACGGTCTGCCGGTCGAGATCGGCATCCACCTTGGCGGTCGCATCGATTTCCTTGACGGCCTTGGTGATCGCGTCGACGCAATGGCCGCAGGACATGTCGGGGACGGAAAATTTCAGCATGATGTGCTCCTGAGATTTCGATAATGCCGATATGCACCTTCCTGTAACTGGAAGGTCAACCGAAATTTCCTCTCCCGCGCTACTTCGGGGAGGAAAGCTGCTGGATGAACATGCCGAACAGTTCGGCCTGGCTGGAGATGTCCAGCTTCTGGTGAATGTTCTTGCGGTGGATCTTCACCGTGCCCGCGGTGATCTTCAGCTTTTCGGAGATCGACGCGTTCGAGTGCCCCCGCAGGATCAGCGAAGTGATCTCGATTTCCCGCGGCGTCAGGATACCGTCGGTCATGCGGCTCAGCGTTTCGTTGATCGGATTTTGCGGCGATGACAGGCGTTCGGGAGCGCCCGACGCCGGATCGTCCCGGCGCCAGTGCCGCTCGCCGAGCACCCGCAGGAGCGGTTCCGCGTCGCGCACCAGGGCAAGCTCGCGCCGGCCGAAGGCGGGCGCCGTCGTCGGGCGGGTAAAACTCACCACCACGGCCGCCCAGTTTGCCGGACGGCAGACGAAACCGATTTCGTCGCGGATGCCGGTGCGGACATAATGCTGCTTGTAATATTCCGAACTGTAGAAGTGGTCGGGCGCCATATCCTTGAGCCGCCGCATGCCGCCGATCTTCTTGTCCATGGCCGCGCCGTAGAAGGGATCCAGGAGATAGGGACCGGAGATATAGGCATCCACCACGGTGCGGGCGCGGTGCTCGTCGATGTTGTGATAGCAGCAGACCGGCTTGACCGGCCCGTCATAACCGAAGACCATCAGGATATCGAAATCGATGATCGTTTTCAGCGCCGCTTCCAGGCGCCGCGGAAAATCATGGGTTCCGATGGTCTCCACGGTGGCTGCGACCGCGCTGTTCCACGCGGCAAATCCCCTGTCCAATGATTGTCCTTCCGCCACTTCCCCAACGCTTTATCTGCCAGCCGCATGTGCTTCTATCCCCATCGGGATATTTCCATGTCTCGGCGGCCCGCCTAGGCTTTAATCCGATACTGAGATGAGAGCCATGCCGAAATCAAGCGATCCGTCCACAACCTTCGAAACAAAGCTTCAGGAGATCGGTGCCCGCACCGTGCATATCGGCATGGTCGATCCGGAAGGCGAATTCCGCGACAAGCTCGTCTCGGCGGAAAAAGCCGTCAAGCTGGCCAAGGGCGGTTATCCTTTCTGCGAGGTCCTGTATTTCTGGGATATCGCCGAGAGAACCTATCGCGACGGCTCCTTCGTGGATCGTTCGGCAACGATTTTTGCCGACAGCGTCCGCCGCTATCCCTTCGCCGAAAACACCGCATTGTGCCTGGCCGATTTCAGTGGCGAGTTCGGCCGCCGGTCGCCGCGCAATGTCTGCCTTGCCCAGCTTGAGCGGGCCGCAGACCTCGGCTTCGACGTCCATTCCGCCTTCGAATTCGAGTTCTTCGTCTTCGACGAAACGGCGGAAAGCATGCGCGCGAAGCAATATCGCGATCTGACGCATTTCGCCCAGGGCAACCGCACCTATTCGCTGCAGACCTCGGCGCTCTACGGCGATCTGCTGCAGGGCCTCGATGCGACCATGGCGGCCATGGACGTCCGGCTCGATGCCATCCACACCGAACTCGGCCCCGGCTGCTTCGAAGCGCCGCTGGTGCATGCTGGAGGAATCAAGTCGGCCGACGATGCGATGCTGTTCAAGAATTTCGCCCGCGCCTACTTTGCCCGCAACAACAAGACGGTGAGCTTCATGTCGAAGCTGTCGCCGAAACTGTCCGGCCAATCGGGGCACCTGCATCTTTCGCTGCGCGACAAGGCCGGCAATGCCGTTTTCGCCGATCCTTCCGCGCCGGACGGATTGAGCGCGACCGCCCGCCACTTCGTCGGCGGCCTTCTGAAATACATGCCGGAACTGCTGGCGATGTGCTCCTCGACCGTCAACGCCTACAAGCGGCTGGTGCCGGGCGCCTGGGCGCCGACCGCCGCGAACTGGGGCGTGCAGAACCGCACGGCAGCCGTTCGCGTCATCAACGATACGCCTGAGGCAACCCGCATCGAATTCCGTGTACCCTCGGCCGACACCAACCCCTATCTGGCGCTGGCCATGCTGCTGGGCTCCGGCCTTGCCGGCATCCGCGAGGGCATCGAGCCGCCGCCGAGCAGCGGCGAGGATTTTTACGCCGGCACGCCGGCACCGCAGGCGGTTTTCCCGCGCGATCTTCACGAAGCATCCGCCCGCCTGCGGGCGAGCACATTCGCCCGCGAAACATTCGGGGATGATTTCGTCGAAAGCTTCGCGGAAAGCCGCGCCGTGGAACATGCCGAATACCAAAGGCAGGTCAGCGAGTGGGAGATCAGGCGTTACCTCGGTGTCGTCTGAGCATTTCCAGTCGATCGATAGTGAGAAGAGAGGAAGGAAAAAATGAAAAAGGGAACAGCAGATATCGGCAACACATTCGGCAGCGTCGGCCGCCGCTCCGTGCTCAAGGGCATGGGCGGTCTGGGTCTTGCTGCGGTCGCCGGCAACTTCCTGGCGTCGCGGGATGCCAGGGCGGCCGAAAGCCTCAACTATATGTGCTGGGAAGGCTACAACGCCCCCAGCATTCTCGAGCCCTTCCAGAAGCAGCACGATGCGGCGATCTCCATCGACCTGATCACCGATTCCGCCGGCGGCTTCGCCAAGCTGGCGGCCGGCGCATCGCGCGATTTCGACCTCGTTTCGTCCGACAGCCCGTGGATCCAGCGCATGGGCCCGGCCGGCTTCTGCCGCTTCATCGACGAGGCGGATTTCGCCGGGCAGTTTGCGGAATTCTATCCGCAGTTTCGCGCCACCTTCGCACCGCTCGCCTTCGAAGGCAAGGCGACCGGCCTGCCGACGCGCTGGGGCTGGGTCGGCCCGACCGTCAACACCAAGTTCGACAAGCTGGAAACCTGGTCCAGCTATGCGCCCGTCTTCGACAGCGCCTACAAGGACAAGATTTGCCTGCTCGATTGGGGTGACTGGCCGATCATGCCGCTCGCCCTCTATGCCGGCATCAATCCTTACGAGGAACTCGACGAGGCGGCGCTGGAGGAAGTCCGCAAGGTGCTGCGCGCCGCCTTCAAGAACACCCGCGCCATCGTGGCCGACCTTGCCGTCGCCCAGAAGGGCCTGATCGACGGTTCGTTCCGCGCGCTCATCGGCGGCGGCACCTACGCCACCTCCGCATTGCGGATGAAGGGCCACGACTACATTCAGTCGATCGTCCCCGAGCCGAAGAACGGCCTGAAGCAGGGCATCATCTGGATGGAGGCCACCGGCCTCATTGACAACGGCAAGAATTCGCAGATCGCCGCCGACTTCCTGAAATATATCGTCTCTCCGGAAGTCGCAAAGCAGCTTGCCATCACCGAAGCCACCTGCAACCTCGTGCCGAACAGCAAGGCCGAAGCCCTGTTTTCCGAAGAGGAGAAGAAAGCGCTGCAGATGGACTACATGTGGACCGCCTGGGACAACAGCCAGTTCCACACCGTCGCGCCGAATATCGACGATATGCTGGCGATCTGGCAGGAAGAACTTGCAGCCCGCTGACCGGGTGTGAAATGCTGTTGCGACGGGCCGCTCAAGGGCCGGCCCGTCCTGTTCCATTTCTTTATTCAGAGATCGAGGAAGCTGAGCTTGGTAGGCCCCATTATCGATGCCGCCGACATTGTGAAGGACTATGGATCGGCGCGCGCACTGCACGGCGTTTCCCTGGAAGTCGGAGCAGGCGAATTTCTGGCGCTGGTAGGACCGTCCGGCTGCGGCAAGACGACACTGCTCAAGATCCTCGCGGGTTTCGAGGAGCCGACCGGTGGCCGCCTCGAAATCCAGGGCAAGGACATGCGCGGCGTTCCCGCCGCCAATCGGCCGACGCGGATGGTATTCCAGAAGCTGGCGCTGTTCCCGCACAAGACCGTTGCCGAAAACATCGGTTTCCCCCTGAAGCTGCAGAAGGTCGAAAAATCGGAATCGGACAGCCGTGTCCGCGCCATGCTCGACCTGATGCATCTCAAGCCGGAATATCTCGACCGCTACCCGGCGCAGCTTTCCGGCGGCGAGCAGCAGCGCGTGGCGCTGGCGCGGGCGCTCGTTTCCCAGCCCGGCGTCCTGCTGCTCGACGAGCCGATGAGCGCGCTGGATGCCAAGCTGAAGAAATCGCTGCAGGCGGAGCTGAAGAAGCTGCACCGCGAGATCGGCACCAGCTTCGTGCTCGTCACCCACGACCTGGAAGAAGCCATGATGCTTGCCGACCGCATCTGCGTCATGCGGAGCGGCCATGTCGTGCAGATCGGCACGCCCGCCGACATCTATTACCGTCCGGCCAACATGTTCGTCGCCGGCTTCATCGGCGAGACGAATTTTTTGCCGGTTACCGCCACGAAAACCGCCGCCGGCGCGACCGTCACCTCTGCCTTGATCCCGGGCGCTTCCGCCGAGATCCCGGCCGAGCACGTCTCGCCGGCCCTGTCCGCCGCCGGCACCGCGCTTCTGGTGCGGCCGGAAAGCACGCGGTTCGTCAAGGGCGATGCGACCTCCGGCGAATGGGTGCTGGACGGCGAAGTCGAAGAATATTTCATCAAGGGCGCCTCGACGCAGTATCGCATCCGCGTTGCCGGCCTGCCCGCCGCCGTCGTCATGGACCTGCCCGGTTCGATCGTGCTGCCGGCCCGCGTCGGTGAAAAGGTCCGGGTCGGTTTCCAGCCCGCTCACGCCTTCCTTCTGTCGGAGTGAGCATGCAGATCGAGCAGAAATCCTGGAAAGATCCTGTCCTGATCGCCACCGTCGCGCCGCTGGCGATTGTCATGGTGGTGTTCTTCCTCACCCCGCTGTTGATGACGGCGGTGCGGACCTCCCAGACGACGCAATATTACCGCCTGTCCTGGACCTGGAACCTGAAGATCTGGACGGAGGTCTTCTCCAAGCCGCATTACTGGACGATCATGCTGCGCACGGTCGGCATGGCGGTGGTCTGCGTGCTTCTCTGCGTGCTGATCGCCTATCCCGCCGCCTACGCAATGGCGACGCGGCTCAAGACCTACAAGACGCAGATCCAGATTCTCATCATCTTCGCCTTCCTCACCGACGCCGTGCTGAAGACCTTCGGCTGGATCCTCATCCTCGACAAGAACGGCGTGGCGAACTGGCTGCTGATGCATGTCGGCTTCCCGCCGGAAATGCTCAACCTGTTGTTCAGCCCGGCCGGCACGATGATCGGCATGGTCTACAATCTCGTCACCTATCCGATGTTCACCATCTATCTGTCGCTCGTGCGCATTGACCGCGACCTGGTGCTGGCCGCCTATGATGCCGGCGCTTCGCGGCTGCGGACCTTTTTCGAGGTTACCTTGCCGCTGTCGCGTCCGGGCCTTTATTCCGGCGCGGTGCTGGTGTTCGTGCTCAGCCTCGGCGCCTTCCTCGAACCCCGCGTTCTCGGCGGCGGCACCTCGCCCTTGGCGTCGGAACTGATCCGCCAGAGTTTCGAAACACGCGTCAACTGGCCGCTCGGTGCGGCGCTGACCCTCGTGCTCATCGCCATCGGCGCGCTGACGCTCGCCGTTTCCGTAGCGCTGACCATGCGCCGCAGGCCGAACCAGGGGAGTGCCGCCTGATGTCGCCGCGCTTCAAGAATATCCTTCTCGACACGCTGCTCATCGGCAGTGTCCTGGCATTGCTTTTGTTCTTCTACGCGCCGATCATCACGCTTGTGGCCTTTTCCTTTACGTCGAGCCGGGTCCTTACCCTGCCGATCGAAGGGTTTTCGCTGCAATGGTATGGCGAACTGGTCAGCCGCCCGGATTTCTTCCCCGCAGTGCTGAACTCCGCGGTGGTGGCGGCAATATCGATGGTGTTCGCCACGGCCTTCGGCACGGCCGGCGCCGTCGCCTGGATCCGCTATCGTTTCCGCCTGCAATCGGTCTTCCGCGCCGTGACGTTCGCACCGCTCCTGTTTCCCCAACTGCTGCTCGGCGTCGTCATGCTGTTGTGGTTTTCCGTGCTCGGCAACTGGCTCGGCTTTTCGACCGGACTTGTCACCGTGGTCATCGGCCACGTCGTCTACATCACGCCGTTCGCCCTCGTCATCGTGGCGGTCCAGGTCTACGGCTTCGACGATACGCTGGAGGATGCCGCCCGCGATGCCGGCGCGACGGGCTGGCAGGTGTTTCGCGAAATCACCTTTCCGCTGCTGTGGCCGGGGATCTTTTCCGCCGCCATCTTCGCCTTCCTGCTCTCCTGGGGCAATTTCTACGTCTCCTATTCGCTGGCGGGCACGGCGCGGACGCTGCCGATCTTCGTCTATAGCGGCATCGCCGTCGGATCGTCGCCGATCTATCCGGCGCTGGCGACCCTCAATCTCATTCCCGCCCTGCTGCTTGTCGTCACCGCCGAGGTCTTTCGCCGCCGTGCGCTGAAACGCCAGTCGGCATCCCTTCCGTCTTCCTGACAGATCAAGAGTTTACCCATGCCCATCGATACGCTCGCCACCACCAGCAACTGGAGTTTTCCGACCGCCGTCCGTTTCGGCAACGGCCGCATCTCGGGCCTTGCCGAGATGGTGCGCGAACTCGGCGCCAGCCGGCCGCTGGTCATCACCGATGCCGGCCTGAAGGACCTTTTCCCGGTTCAGCGGACGCTCGAAGTGCTGAAGGCCGGCGGACTGCCGGCCGGCCTGTTTTCCAACGTCAAGCCCAACCCGACCGGCACCAATGTTGCCGACGGGGTGGACGCCTTCGTCAGCGGCGATCATGACCTCGTCGTCGCCATCGGCGGCGGCAGCGCGCTCGATGCGGCCAAGGCCGTCGCCTTCATGGCCCGCCAGACGATCCCGATGTGGGACCTGGAGGATATCGGCGACAACTGGACGCGCGCCAACACCGACCGCCACGTGCCTGTCATCGCCATTCCGACCACCGCCGGCACCGGTTCCGAACTGGGTCGCTCCTCGGTGATCACCCACGACACGGAAAAGCGCAAGGTCATCGTCTTCCATCCGAAGATGATGCCGAACATCGTGGTCATGGACCCGGAACTGACCGTCGGCCTGCCGGCCCACATCACCGCCGCGACCGGCATGGACGCCCTGTCGCACGGGCTCGAAGCCTTCAGCGCGCCGTCCTTCCATCCGATGGCGGAAGGCATCGCTCTCAACGCGTTGCGCCTGATCAAGACCTGGCTGCCGCTTGCCGTGCACGAGGGCAACAACCTCGAAGCCCGCGGCCAGATGCTGATCGCTTCCGGCATGGGCTGCGTCGCCTTGCAGAAAGGCCTGGGCGCCATCCATGCGCTCGCCCATCCGCTCGGCGCGCTCTACGACGCCCATCACGGCCTGCTGAACGCCGTGCTGATGCCTTATGTCGTCGAATTCAACACGCCGGCGATTGCCGACAAGCTCGGGCTGCTGGCCCGCTTCCTCGACCTGCCGCGCCATGACGCGGAGGGCGTGGTCGACTGGATCGTGGACCTGCGCCGCGATCTGTCGATCCCCGAAAAGCTTTCCGGCATGGGCCTGACGGATATCGACGCCGACAAGGTGGCAACCATGGGCGTCGTCGACCCCTGCGCCGGCGGCAATCCGGTGGCGCTCGACGAGGCCGGCTTGAAGAGCATTCTTTCGGCAGCATCCGGGGCGTAGGGCTGTCCAGCCGGAAAGGCCGTCCCACACCCGCGACGTCATCCTCGGGCTTGTCCCGAGGATCCTATCCCATCAATAGGTTGGCAGATCCTCGGGACAAGCCCGAGGATGACGAAATCCGCTTTTCGCAGTTTTGTCGAAAGTTTGCAGGAGCGAAAGCACCGCGCCCGTTTTGCGTTTTCCGCTTGGACAGAAGACGCCCCATCGTAGCGGCGAGCCGCAGCCACTCCTTCTTCCGCTCCCATCCAAATCCTCTGCGCATGCAATTACCCCGTTGACACGAAAAATACGTTGATCTACGAATGAGAACGTTCTCAGAGAACGTTACCAGCGCTCTGGGATCATGGGAGGAATGCATGCAAGAGCCGGTTTCCGGGCCTGCCGTGCCTATTGGCGCGGGGGAGGTGGCCCTGTCCATTGAAGCGATCCGCAAGGCGTATGGCGCAACCGTCGCCGTCGAGAATGCGGCGATGACGCTGATGGCCGGCGAAGTGCATGCGCTGCTCGGCGAAAACGGCGCCGGCAAATCCACCCTGGTGAAGATTCTGAGCGGCGTCGTGCGTCCCGATGCCGGCGGCATGGTGCTCAAGGGCCGGCCCTATGCGCCAAGCTCCATTTCCGCAGCCCGCGCCGAAGGCGTGGCAACCGCCTTCCAGGAACTCAGCCTGCTGCCCAATCTGTCCGTTGCCGAAAACCTGCTTCTGCCCAGGCTGCCGAAAGGCGTTGCCGGCATGACGTCGGCGGCCGGCACATGGCAGGCCGGCGCCGATATTCTGGCGCGTTACGGCCTCGACCATATCGATCCGGGTGCTGCGCTGGAAAGCCTGCCGCTCGCCGACCGCCAGCGCATCGAAATCGTCCGCGCCTTCGTCAATGCCCGCCACGTGCTGGTGCTCGACGAGCCGACGGCAGCCCTTGCCGATACCCAATGGCTGTTCGACCATGTCCGCGCCGCCACGGCGAAGGGCATGGCCGTTCTCTATATCTCCCACCGGCTGAGCGAGGTGCGGGCATTGTGCAGCCGGGCGACCGTGCTGCGCAACGGCCGCTCCATCGCCACGGTGGAGCTTTCCGCCGCCACCGACGGCGACATCTTCGAGATGATGGTCGGCCGCCGCGGCCATGCGGCCCGCCGGGCCGCAGCCAGTACGGCAGCGACATTGAACGCACCCGTCGTCCTCGCCGTTTCCGGCATGGCCGGCGATACGCTGAAGGACGTCTCCTTCGAACTGCGCAAGGGCGAAATCCTCGGCATCGCCGCGCTCGAAGGGCAGGGACAGCGTGAATTGTTCCGCACGCTGGCGGGGTTGCGCCAGCCGGCCTCCGGCACGATTTCCGTCGATGGCGTGGCGCAGGCGCTGCGCGGCCCAAGCCATGCCTTGCGCGTCGGCGGCGGCATCGCCTACCTGCCGGAGGAGCGCAAGACGGAAGGCATCCTTTCCGGCCTCTCGGCGGCCAGCAACATCGTGCTGCCGATCCTGCCCGCGGTGAGCAAGGCGGGGCTCGTTTCCGGCCGCAACGAGCGGGCGGCGAGCGAAGAGCATGCCCAGCGCGTCGAGATGAGCCAGCGTTATCTCTCCTTCCCCATCGGCGACCTGTCGGGCGGCAACCAGCAGAAGGCGCTGCTCGCCCGCGTCATGGCGACCGGCGCCCAGACCTTGCTGCTGTTCGACCCGACCCGCGGCGTCGATGTCGGCACGAAACAATCGATCTATGCGGCGATCAGCAATTTTGCCGAACAGGGCGGCTCGGTGCTGTTCTACTCTTCCGAACTGCCGGAGATCGTCCAGCTCGCCCATCGCTGCATGGTGCTCTACGGCGGCCGCATCTTCAGCGAGTTCACCGGCGAGGACATCGACGAACAGGCGCTGGTGGCAGCCCTGATCGGCCATGGCGGCGCAGAGCGCCGGGCAAGCGCAGGAGTGCATTGATGGCCAGTCTCACCCATTCCACCCCGCACCGCATGCGACGCGCCCAGCCGATGAAACTGCTGACCAGCGGCGCCGGTATCGTCTTCGTCCTCTACGTGCTGCTTTACGCCATCTATGCGTTCCTGCAGCCGAGCGCCCTGTCGTCCAGCACCTTCACCAACCTCGTCAACAATTCCGTGCCGCTGGCAATCGCCGCCGCCGGGGAGACGCTGGTGGTGCTGTCGCGCGGCTTCGACCTGTCGGTGGCCGGCGTCATCTCGCTGACCAACGTGCTGATGGCGGTCTATCCACAGGAAGGGCCTTTCGGGGCGCTGGTCTCGCTTACGATATGTCTGGCTGTCGGCGGCATCGTCGGGGCGGTCAACGGCTGGCTGGTGGCGATCCTGCGGCTGCAGGCGATTGCCGCGACGCTGGCGACGATGATCGTCTGCCAGGGGCTGGCGCTGGTGATCCTCGATGCGCCGGGCGGCATGGTGGCCGACTGGGTGAGCTACGAACTCACCGACCGCCTGTTCGGCGTGCTGCCGATCTCCGGCCTGTTCGTTCTCGCCGTCGTCCTCGCCTGGCTTGTCTTCAAGCGCACCAATCTTGGCCTCGGCCTCTATGCCGTCGGCGCCGACGAGCAGGCTGCCTCGCTTTCGGGGATTTCGGTCATCAAGGTGCGTTTCGCCGCCTTTGTCGGCGCCGGCATGATCTACGGGCTCGCCGGCTTCATGCTCAGTGCCCAGACCGCGACCGGCAATCCGAACTCCGGCACGCCGTTCCTGATGCTGGCCTTTGCGGCCGTGGCGCTTGGCGGCACCTCGCTTTCGGGCGGCCGCGGCGGGCTGATCGGCTCGATCCTCGGCGCGGCGACGCTGATGCTTTTGCAGAAAGTACTGTTTTCCGGCGGTGTATCCTCTTTCTACACCGGTATTTTCCAGGGCGTCGTCCTGGTGCTGGCCATCGTCTTCGGCAGCGCCTTCGCCCGCCTGACAGGCCGGAGGACGGCCGCATGACATCGCAGGTAGACGTGATGAGCAAATTCCAAGCAGAGCAGGATACACGCAAGGCACGCCGCATCGACCGGCACACGGTCAGCGCCATCGCCGTCTTCGTCCTGTGCATCGTGCTGATCCTCGCCTCGCGGCTGGTCAGCCCGTCGCTGGGCTCCTGGCAGCAGGTGCTGACGGTGCTGACGCTCGCCTCCTTCCTCGTGGTCCTGTCCTTCGGGCAGGGGCTGGTGATCCTCACCGGCGGCCTCGACCTGTCGTTGCCGGCGGTGATCACCCTCGGCGGCGTCTTGACCACCACCTGGATCGGCAACGGGCCGGGCGCCTGGTACATGCTGCCCTTCGTGCTGGCGATCTGCGGCGGCGTCGGGCTGGCCTCGGCGATCGGCATCGTCTGGCTCAAGGTGCCGCCCTTCATCATGACCATGGCGACGTCGATCATCGTCTCGTCGGCCGCCCTCGGCCTCACCAACGGCACGCCGCGCGGCGCCTCGCCGGACGTGCTGCTGCTGTTGATGAAGGGCTCGTGGCTCGGCATCCCGGCACCCGTCTATTTCCTGGTGATTTTCGCCGTCGTCGGCTGGATCGTGCAGAGCCGCACCGTCTTCGGCCGCTACCTCTATGCGCTCGGCACCAACAGGGATGCCGCACGGATCGCCGGCGTACCGATCACCCTCGTCTCCGTGCTGCCCTACGTCATCAGCGCCGTCTGCGCCGGCTTCGTCGGCATGATGCTGGTGGGCTATGCCAACGGCGCGACGCTGCGCATGGGCGACAACTACATGCTGCCGTCGATCGCGGCCGTCGTCATCGGCGGCTCGTCGATCCTCGGCGGCAACGGCAACTTCGCCGGCACGGTCGGGGGCGCGATCCTGCTCACCACCGTCGGCACCGTCATCGCCGCCATCGGTCTGGAGCAGGGGCTGCGTACCATCATCGAAGGCGGAATCATTCTGGTCGCTCTCCTCCTGCTGCGCGAGGAACTGTTCGAGCGGCTTCGAGGACTGTCCGGCAAACCAAGGTCGGGCGGGTAAAACAATTCCGGCAAAAGCGCGGGAGCGGTTTTGCCTCCGGAATTGCGTGACAACAAAAGGACAGGGGCATTTTGGCGTTTCCTGGAAAAGCGAAATGACCCTGGGGGAAGCGCAGGCATTTTTTTGAAGAATAGTGGGAACGTTCTCACTGTAAGTCCGCAGAGGCTTTTAAAGGAGGAGACTGATGAAGCGTTCAATGTTTATGCTCGCCACTGCCATGATGGCGGCGACCTTCGGATCGGGCATGGTCAGCCAGCCGGCGCATGCCCAGGACGGCAAGAAGTTCAAGATCTACCTGAGCTTGAGCTACAGCGGCAATTCCTGGCAGTCGGAAGCCGCCAACATCGTCAAGGCACTGGCGGCCACGCCGCCCTACAACGACATGGTGGAACTCACCGAAGTGATATCGGGCACCGATCCGCAGGCGCAGATCTCGGCCTATGAAAGCATGATCGAAGCCGGCGCCGACGGCATCGTCAGCTTCCCGATTTCTTCGACGGCGCTGAACCGCACCATCAAGCGCGGTTGCGAAGCCGGCGTGCTGTTCTTCATGTACGACGCCACCGTGACGCAGCCCTGCGCCTACAATGTCAGCTACATCACCTCGGGCTTCGGCGAAAACTCCGCCCAGGCGCTGGTCAACGAACTCGGTGGCAAGGGCAAGATCTTCCTGTCGCGCGGCGTTCCCGGCAACTCGGTCGACAAGCGTCATACGGACGGCGCGCTGAGCATCTTCAAGAAATATCCCGGCATCGAGATCGCTGCCGAATATTATTCCTACTGGGACGACCGCACGACGCAGCAGGAAACGGCCAAGGCGCTCGTCGCCCATCCTGACGTCGATGGCATCTGGGCGCAGGCCGGCGAATACGGCGCGATCCAGGCGCTGCTCGACAAGGGCGGCAAGCTGGTGCCGATGACCGGTGAAAACTCCAACGGCTTCCGCCTGGCGCTGGCCGATCCGGCGATGCAGGAAAAGGGCCTGCGCGGCGTTTCCGCCGGCTCGCCGCCGGCCCAGTCGGGTTACGCCTTCAAGCTGATGATGGAAATCCTCACCAAGAAGCGTGAACTGGCCGCCACCAACATCGAATATCCGCTGCCGTGGGTCCCGGCCGACAAGGTCAAGATCTGCAAGGGCGAGAAATTCGAAGATGGTTGCAACGCCTTTGCCGATGGCGTCGTGCCTTCCTCCTTCGTGACGGAAGTGCTCGATCCGGTGCTTTTGCCGGAACTCTCCATCCAGTCCGCCCTGAACGGCACGCCCGTCGAAGGCGCGACGATCCAGGCCCTGCCGGCAGAGGTCAAGCAGGCTCCGAACGAGCCGGACATCAATTGCCAGGGCTGCGAGCCCCCGGCCGATCTCTATCACCTGACGAAGATCGAACCGACCGTCCAGCCGTAAGCTGCAGCACATGAAAAATCGGGGCAGCGCGCCGTGCGCTGCTCCTCCCCGAAAGGTCGAAAAGGTACGCAGACATGAGATTTTTGAAGAAGGGTCAGGATGCCGACGCGATCGCCGCCAATGATGCCGCGGTGAAGACGACGGTGGAAGCTATTCTGGCCGATATCGGCACACGCGGCGATGCGGCCGTTCGGGAACTATCGGCCAAATTCGACAAATATACGCCCAAGGCCTTCCGGCTGACAGAAGCTGAGATCGAAGCGGCGATCGCCAAGGTTTCCCCGCGCGATCTCGACGACATCCGTTTCGCCCAGGCCCAGGTCCGCAATTTTGCGGAAAAGCAGCGCGCCTGCATCCTCGACCTCGAGGTCGAAACGCTGCCCGGCGTTTTCCTCGGTCACAAGAACATCCCGGTCAACGCCGTGGGCTGCTACGTGCCCGGCGGCAAATATCCGATGGTCGCCTCGGCGCATATGAGCGTCGTCACCGCCAAGGTCGCCGGCGTCAAGCGGGTGATCGCCTGCGCGCCGCCGTTCAACGGCGAGCCGCATCCGGCCATCGTCGCCGCCATGCATCTCGGCGGCGCCGACGAGATCTACGTGCTGGGCGGTGTCCAGGCGGTCGGCGCCATGGCGCTCGGCACCGAAAGCATCGAGGCGGTCGACATGATCGTCGGCCCCGGCAACGCCTTCGTGGCGGAAGCCAAGCGCCAGCTCTACGGCCGTGTCGGCATCGACCTCTTCGCCGGGCCGACGGAAACGCTCGTCATCGCCGACGAGACCGTGGACGGCGAGATCTGCGCCACCGACCTGCTCGGCCAGGCAGAGCACGGGCCGACCAGCCCGGCGGTGCTGCTCACCACCTCCGAAAAGCTGGCCCATGACACGATGGCGGAAGTCGAACGCCAGCTCGACATCCTCTCCACCGCCGACATCGCCCGCAAGTCGTGGGCGGATTACGGCCAGGTGATCGTCTGCGACAGCGACGAGGAAATGCTGGCGGTCGCCAACGACCTCGCCTACGAGCATGTGCAGGTGATGACCGCCGACCCCGACTATTTCCTCGACAACATGAGCAACTACGGCGCGCTGTTCCTCGGGCCGCGCACCAACGTCGCTTACGGCGACAAGGTGATCGGCACAAATCACACCTTGCCCACGAAGAAGGCGGCCCGCTATACGGGTGGCCTGTGGGTGGGAAAATTCATCAAGACATGCACCTATCAGCGGGTTGTCACTGACGAGGCCAGCGCGCTCGTGGGCGAATATTGCTCACGTCTGTGCCAGCTCGAAGGTTTTGCCGGCCATGCCGAACAGGCGAACATCCGTGTTCGTCGGTACGGCGGCTCCAACTCGGCCTGATCTTGAAAACCAGCGAGGAGCGCATGAAGGCCAAGACCCTGAATCGTCAAAGTAAGCCGCGCGTGACCGTCAAGGATCTGGCGCGGGATCTCGGGATGTCGGTTTCCACCGTCTCCCGGGCCTTCTATGCCGATGCCGTCATCGCTCCCACCACCCGCGAGGCCGTGCTCGCCCGCGCCCAGGAGATCGGCTACAAGCCGAACCCCTTCGCGCAGAGCCTGATCACCAAGAAGACGCAGATCGTCGGCATGGTGGTTTCCGACATCAACAACCCCTTCTATCCGGAGGTGATGACACGGCTGACGGAGGACCTGCAGGCGATCGGCATGAATGTCATGCTGGTGGCCGCAAGCGATTCCGCCAAGGTCGACGATGCCGTTCGGCTGCTCCTGTCCTACCAGCCGGACCTGGTGATCATCCTGGCAGCCTCGCTGTCGTCGGAAGCGATGCGGGAGTGTCGGGTGGCGGGCAGCCCCTGCATCTTCTTCAACCGCCTGTCGCTCGATCCGGAATGTTTCGGCGTCAGCTGCGACAACCGCGAAGGCGGGCGTCGCGCCGCCGATTTTCTCATCGACCGCAACCACCGCGCGCTCGCTTATGTCTCGGCCTTTCCCGACGCCTCGACCAATGTCGAGCGCAAGGAAGGTTTTGTCGACCGGGCGAAGGAGCGGGGCGTGGCGGAACCGGTGGTCATCGAGGCCGGCCGCTTCAGCTACGACGCCGGTTATGCCGCAGCCGACGCCTTCGCCGCGCTGCCGTTCCGCCCGGACGGCGTGTTCTGCGCCAACGACATCCTGGCGATCGGCTTCATCGAAGGCGTACGAGAGAAGCTGGGGCTGGATGTGCCTAAACATCTTTCGGTGATCGGCTTCGACGATATTTCCATGGCCCACTGGCCGTCGCACAGCCTGACCACCATCCGCCAGCCGGTGGACGAGATGCTGGCGACAACGGTGGAATTCGCCCGGGCGCTGGCCGCCAATCCGGAGGAAAAGCCGGTGGTGCGCCGCATCGTTCCAAGCGCCGTCATCGAACGCAACACGACACGCTGGCGTATGGAGGAGACGGAATGAGCGAAGCCCGCGCCCTTTTCGACAGATTGGTGACCGTGCACCGGCCGGATTGCGAACTGCTGGCCTCGGCCGGCTCGTTTGCCGCGACACCGGCGATCGACCAGGGCACGCTTGCCCGCGACCTCGAAAGCGATGCCGCCGGATCTTATGCCGTTGCCGCCCGCGTCGTCTTCGAGGACCTGCGGCGCATCGTCGGCCAGCTTGCCGGGTTCCTGATCCTGGCGCGGCTGACGCGCCGCCGCGAATTGCTCGACCTGCCGGAAATGGACGCGGCACGGCAGCGCTGGCAGAAATGTGTCGCCGCCCTTTCGGCTCTGACCGCGCCGTCGCCGCTTGCCGAACACCGCCACCGGCTGGAAGCGGCGACGATCTGCTGCGGCGAGGTGTTGGCGCATATCGAAAAACTCGGCCGACCGGACCGCACCGAAGAAGCGCTCGACCAGGCCGGAGACCGGATCAAGGAGGCCTACCGCGCCCTGCAGACCACGGCGAGCGAGAAGGCCGGTCTTGCCATGGTCGATTTTAGCCATGCCTGTTGCAGCTGCGGGCCGCAGCACTGATTTTTATCCAAGGGAGGAGAAATGAGCGATTATTCGATCTGGGTCTGCGAATACAGTTTCGTGGCCAAATACCACAAGAGCGGCGTGCTCTACGGCGCGCATAACCAGGGCTACGTGAAGCTTCCCTATTGCTACGTCGTCATCAAGGGCAAGGACCACATTGCCATGGTCGATGTCGGCTACAACGACAAGGCCTACGGAAAACACCTCGGCGACAAGTTCGGCGTCGAGAACTGGCGCAGCCCAAAGGTGGTGCTGTCCGAAATCGGTGTCGCGCCGGAGGATGTCGACACGGTGTTCATCACCCACGCGCATTTCGACCATTTCGGCAATGTCGAGGATTTCCCCAAGGCGAAATTCTACATCCAGGAGCGTGAAATCGCCAAATGGGTCTGGGCCATGTCGCTGCCGGACCGCATGCGCTGGATGATGGTCGCCGTCGATCCGGGCGATATCGTCCGCGGCGTCGATCTTGCCCGCGACCGCCGGCTGGTGACGGTGGGCGGCTCGCTCACCGACGTGCTGCCCGGCATCGACCTGCATGCCGCCTTCGACAGCCACACCTACGGCTCGATGTGGGTGACCGTGCGCAACGACGGCAAGACGGAATCGGCCGATCCCTGGGTGCTCGCCGGCGACCTCGTCTATGTCTTCGAAAACATCAAGGGGCCGGGCTCCGCCGTCGATCTCGACGATATCTACGTGCCGGTCGGCCTTGCCGTCGGCAGCCAGACCAACTTGGTGCTGGCAACCGAAGAGATGATGAAGCAGGCCGGCCATGACGCCCACCGCGTCATCCCGATCCATGAGGAGCGCCTGCGGGATACCTTCCCGTCGCGGATCACCGCGGAAGGCCTGCGGATCACCGAGATTTGCCTCGCCGACGGCGAACCCTCCAAGGTTTCGGCATGAGCGGGGATATCCGTAGCATCGGCATCGTCGGAGCCGGCCTCGTCGGCTCCGGATGGTCCATCGTCTTTGCCCGCGCCGGCCTCGACGTGACGATCTTCGATCCGAACGAGGCGATCCGGGCCAAGGTCAAGGGCCATATCGAGACCGGCCTCAAGGACCTGCAGGCCGCCGGCCTTGTCGACGATCCTGCCGCGGTGCTCGACCGCATCAGCGTCGTCGACCAGCTGGAGGCAGCGGTTGCACACGCTGATTACGTACAGGAATCGGTGTTCGAACGTGTCGACGTGAAGACCGAGGTGTCGCTGGCGATCGACAAGGTGATGGGGCCGAAAACCATCGTCGGCAGCTCCAGCTCCGGCATCCCGGCCTCGGCCTTCACCGAACAATGCGCCAACCGGGCGCGCTTCATGGTGTCGCATCCCGTCAATCCGCCGCATCTGGTGCCGGTCGTCGAAATCGTTCCGGCGCCCTGGACCGATGCCGGCGTCGTCACCGCCGTCGACGCGCTGATGACAAAGGTCGGGCAGGTGCCGGTTCTGGTGCGGCGGGAGGGCGAGGGGTTCAACCGCACCCGCCGTCAGGGGGGCTGTCCCAAACAAACCCGGGGCTTGTACGTGGAAGGGGTTGACGCGGCCTGCCGGATCGAGCACAACGGGTGATACCTGTGCG
>Ga0066256_1001494_pt1 | contig 31941 bp, 28 predicted proteins | sample ThiBio_1000_biof_FD_87107 | JGI IMG/M metagenome (GOLD analysis project Ga0066256, IMG submission 87107) | Wastewater bioreactor microbial communities from Cape Town, South Africa - Thiocy_expt_1000_biof (version 2) | ecosystem: Engineered > Bioreactor > Thiocyanate-remediating >... | reverse complement strand
GATGCGGCCCCTGCAACCGACAGCGCAAGCAAACCATGAGCATGCAGCAACACAGTCGCCAACGGCGGGCCGCCTGGGCCATGGTTTCGTTCGCCCCGCTCGCCGGTTGCGCCAGCGGGCCGCACGCGCACCCCGACGATCCCCTGGAGCCCTACAACCGGAGCATGACGAAATTCAACGAGGTCGTCGACAACGCGGTGCTCAAGCCCGTCGCCACGACCTACCAGGAGATCACGCCCATGCTGGTGCGCACGGGGGTGAGCAATTTCTTCGCCAACATCGGCGACTCCTGGTCCTTCGTCAACAACAGCCTGCAGTTGCGTCTCGAGCCGGCCGTGTCGAGTTTCTTTCGCTTCGCCATCAACAGCACCATGGGCCTGGCCGGCGTGCTGGACGTTGCCAGCGAATTGGGCATCGAGCGGTACAAGCAGGATTTCGGCCTGACGCTGGGGCGTTGGGGCGTGCCGACGGGGCCGTATTTCGTGCTGCCCGTGCTCGGCCCTTCCACGTTGCGCGACACCGTCGCGCTGCCGGTGGACATGCGAGGCAACCTCCTCAACGGCGTGACACCGGTCTCTGACCGCAACAGCCTCTACGCGCTGCGGGCGGTCGATGCGCGCGCCAATCTGCTGCGCGCCGGCAATGTGCTGGACGACGCGGCCCTGGACAAATACAGCTTCACGCGCGACGTGTACCTGCAGGTGCGCCGGGGCGGGACCACGGGGCGCCTGCGCGGCCCGGTCAGCGACGGGCGCCTGCCACCGGAACCGGAGTGAACACCGCTGATCACACCGTAACAGGCGGCCCGGGCCGCCACGGCGCAGGGCCGATCACCCACGCCGGCTTTTCCGGCCGGCACCCAAAATGCAACCAGAACCCGCCGGGCGGGTGGTAAGGAGTCATTCATGCAACGACGTTTCATCGGCCGCCTGGCGGCCCTGTGCCTGGCCCTCACGCTGGTGCCAGCCTGGGCCGCCCCCGAGGCTCCGGACGCGCTGGTGCGCCGTCTGTCCACCGAAATCCTGGAGCAGTTGCGCTCCGATCCGGCCGTGAAAAACGGCAACATCGACCACATCGTGGCGCTGGTCGACAAGAGCGTCATGCCCAACGTGAACTTCCGCCGCATGACGGCCGCCGCCGTAGGCCCCGCCTGGCGCCAGGCCACGCCCGAGCAGCAGCAGCGCCTGCAGGAGGGGTTCAAGACGCTCCTGGTCCGCACCTACTCGGGGGCGCTGGCCCAGGTGGGCGACCAGACGGTGGTCGTCAAGCCGCTGCGCGCCGCGCCCGAGGACACCGACGTATTGGTGCGCACCGAGGTGCGTGGCCGGGGCGACCCGGTGCAGCTCGACTACCGCCTGGAGAAGACGCCGGGTGAGGGCGCGGGCTGGAAGATCTACAACCTCAACGTGCTCGGCGTCTGGCTGGTGGAAACCTACCGCAGCCAGTTTGCCCAGGAAATCAATGCCAAGGGCATCGATGGCCTGATCGACGCCTTGAACGCACGGAACAAGAACAACGCCGCGAAAGGCTGAACCTCCGTTGGCCGATTTCCTTTCCCTGCCCGAACAGCTGACGCTGGCCCAGGCGCGCGGCGCGCTGGAGCAGTTGCTCGCCGCCATCGGGCGCCAGCCGCCCGGCGCGCCCGTCCGCGTGCGGGCCGAGGCGCTGCGGGTGTTTGATTCGTCCGCCTTGGGGGTGCTGCTGGAGTGCCGCCGCGCGGCGCTCGCGGACGGGCGAGGTTTCGCCGTCGCCGGCCTGCCGGCGGGCCTGGCCGGGCTGGCCGCGCTGTACGGGGTCGAGGGCTTGCTGGCGGGCGCGGCGCCGGCGCCCAGCCCCGCCGGCTAAAATGGCGGGCTTGCCATGGCCGCCGTCTCCTTCCAATCCGTCACCAAGACCTATTTGACCCCCCAAGGCCCCTTCAAGGCGCTCGATGCGGTGTCGCTCGATATCGAGGAAGGCGAGTTTTTCGGCCTGCTCGGCCCGAACGGCGCCGGCAAGACCACGTTGATCAGCATCCTGGCGGGCCTCGCGCGCGCCACTTCCGGGCGCGTGCTGGTGCAGGGCGCGGACGTCCAGGCGGACTACGCCACCGCCCGCCGCAAGCTCGGCGTGGTCCCGCAGGAGCTGGTGTTCGACCCGTTTTTCAGCGTGCGCGAGGCCCTGCGCTTCCAGTCGGGCTATTTCGGCGTGGCGCACAACGACGCCTGGATCGACGAACTTCTGCACAACCTCGGTCTGGCCGACAAGGCACAGGCCAACATGCGCCAGCTTTCCGGCGGCATGAAACGGCGCGTGCTGGTGGCGCAGGCGCTGGTGCACAAGCCGCCCATCATCGTGCTCGACGAACCCACCGCCGGGGTCGATGTGGAATTGCGCCAGACGCTGTGGCATTTCATTGCCCAGCTCAACAAGCAGGGCCACACCGTTTTGCTGACCACGCATTACCTGGAAGAGGCCGAGGCGCTGTGCAACCGCATTGCCATGCTGCAGCGCGGCCACATCGTGGCGCTGGACCGCACCTCGGAACTGCTCAAGGCTTCGGCCGGCAATGTGCTGGTCTTCAAGACCGATACCGCGCTGCCGCCGGCGCTGCTGCCCAAGGCCCGTGTTACAGGTCGGGTGGTGCAGATGGTGGCGCAGGACGCGCAGGAAGTGGAGCATTTCCTCGCCGAGCTGCGCCACGCGGGGGTCGAGGTGCAGGACATCGAGATCCGCCGCGCCGACCTGGAAGACGTGTTCCTCAAGGTCATGGCCGGCCACGCCCCCGAGGGCTGGGAAGCGCGCGTGCCCAGCCTGCCGCGCGACAAGGCCGCCGCATGACGGGCTGGCGCGCACTGTTCTACAAGGAAATCCTGCGTTTCTGGAAGGTGGGTTTCCAGACCGTGGCCGCCCCGGTGCTCACCGCCGTGCTCTACCTGCTGATCTTCGGCCATGTGCTGCAGGACCACGTCAAGGTGTACGACCGCATTGGCTATACCGCCTTCCTGGTTCCCGGCCTGGTGATGATGAGCGTGCTGCAGAACGCCTTTGCCAACAGTTCTTCAAGCCTGGTGCAAAGCAAGATCATGGGCAGCCTGGTGTTCCAGCTGCTCACCCCGCTGTCGCACCGCGCCTGGTTCGTCGCCTACGTCGGCTCGTCCGTCGTGCGCGGGCTGGCTGTGGGCCTGGGCGTGTTCATCGTGACCCTGGGTTTTGCCCAGCCGCAGTTCGCCGCGCCGCTGTGGATCCTGGTGTTCGCCGTGCTGGGCGCTGCGCTGCTCGGCGCGCTGGGCGTGATCGCCGGCCTGTGGGCCGACAAGTTCGACCAGATGGCGGCGTTCCAGAACTTCATCATCGTGCCCATGACGTTCCTTTCGGGCGTGTTCTATTCCATCGGTTCGCTGCCGCCGTTCTGGCGGGCGGTGAGCCATTTCAATCCCTTTTTCTACATGATCGACGGGTTTCGCTACGGCTTTTTCGGCCAGAGCGACGCTTCGCCCTGGCTGAGCCTGGCCATCGTCGGCAGCGCCTGCCTGGCGGTCGGCGCGCTGGCGCTGCGCCTGTTGCGCATCGGCTACAAAATTCGCAGCTGACCCCACCGGAGAACACCGCCATGAACGCAGACCAGATCAAAGACCTCATCAGCGCCGGCCTGCCGTGCGAGTACCTCACCCTGGAAGGCGACGGCCGGCACTGGTACGCCACCATCGTCTCCCCGGCCTTCGAGGGGCTGCGCGCCATCCAGCGGCACCAGCGCGTCTACGGCACGCTGGGCAGCAAGATGCAGAACGATGAAGTGCATGCGCTGTCGATGAAGACCTTCACGCCGGCCGAGTGGGCGCAGGCGCAGCGCGCCTGACAGACTACAAATTTCGTAGCTGTTTGCCCTTGCTGCATAAGCGCTAGAGCCATATTTCACTTATATTTTGGACAACTGACAGGCATGGACAAGCTCCTGATTCGCGGCGGCCACCGGCTGCGCGGCGAGGTCGCCATCTCCGGCGCCAAGAACGCCGCCTTGCCCGAGCTGTGCGCGGCGCTGCTGACCGCCGAGCCCGTGGTGCTGGCCAACGTACCGCGCCTGCAGGACGTGGTGACCATGCAGCGGCTGCTGGCCAACATGGGGGTGGCGATCACGCGCACCGCCGAGGGCAGCGTGCACATCGACGCGAGCGGCCTCAATTCGCCCGAGGCGCCGTATGAGCTGGTCAAGACCATGCGCGCCTCGGTGCTGGCGCTGGGCCCGCTGCTGGCGCGCTTCGGCGAGGCCACGGTGTCGCTGCCGGGCGGCTGCGCCATCGGCTCGCGCCCGGTGGACCAGCACATCAAGGGCATGCAGGCCATGGGCGCCGAGATCGCCGTGGAGCACGGCTACATCCTGGCGCGGCTGCCCGCGGGCAGGAAGCGCCTCCAGGGCGCGCGCATCACCACCGACATGGTGACCGTCACCGGCACCGAGAACTTCCTCATGGCCGCGACGCTGGCCGAGGGCGAGACGATCCTCGAGAACGCCGCCCAGGAGCCCGAGATCACCGACCTGGCCGAGATGCTGATCAGGATGGGCGCGCAGATCGAGGGCCACGGCAGCAGCCGCATCCGCATCCAGGGTGTCGACCGGCTGCACGGCTGCGAGCACGCCGTCGTGGCCGACCGCATCGAGGCCGGCACCTTCCTGTGCGCCGTGGCCGCCGCCGGGGGCGAGGCCTTCCTGCGCCACGCACGCGCCGACCACCTGGTGGCGGTGAGCGAAAAACTGCGGGAGGCCGGCGTGCAGGTCGAGGAGGCCGAGGACGGCATGCGCGTGCGCAGCCCCGGCGCGGCGCAGCTCATGGCGCAATCCTTCGCCACCACGGAATACCCGGGGTTTCCGACCGACATGCAGGCGCAGTTCATGGCGCTCAATACCGTGGCGCAGGGCACGGCCACGGTGACCGAGACCATCTTCGAGAACCGCTTCATGCACGTCAACGAGCTGCTGCGCCTGGGCGCGCACATCCAGGTCGATGGCCGCGTCGCCGTCTCCGAGGGCGTGCCGCGCCTGTCGGGCGCCACGGTGATGGCCACCGACCTGCGCGCCTCCGCCAGCCTGGTCATCGCCGGCCTGGTGGCCGAGGGCGAAACGGTGGTCGACCGCATCTACCACCTGGACCGTGGCTACGACTGCATGGAAGCCAAGCTGCGCGGCCTGGGCGCAGACATTGAAAGAATTAAATGAAGGATCAACCCCCTGAGCGGCTGCGCCGCTTCCCCCTTCTCTCACGCCTTGCGTGGGAAGGGGGACGCCGCCAGTGCGGCGGGGCGGCCCTTGCACGGCGGCCCTCGCCTAGGGTGCGCCAGTGGCTTGGATCGCGGGCCTGGTCTTCAATGGTGGAGCAAACGAAATGGCGATGATTACTCTGGCACTGTCCAAAGGCCGCATCTTCGATGAAATCATGCCGCTGCTGGCGGCGGCCGGCATCGAGGTGCTGGAAGATCCGGAAAAGTCGCGCAAGCTCATCCTGCCGACCAACCAGCCGGGCGTGCGCGTGGTCATCGTGCGCGCCACCGACGTGCCAACCTACGTGCAGTTCGGCGGCGCCGACATCGGCGTCTGCGGCAAGGACACGCTGGTCGAGCACAGCGCCGAGTGGGGCGGTGCCGGCAGCGCGGGGCTCTACCAGCCGCTCGATTTGCGCATCGCACGCTGCCGCGTCAGCGTCGCCGTGCGCGAAGGCTTCGACTACGCGGGCACCGTGCAGCCCGGTGGGCGGCTCAAGGTCGCCACCAAGTACACCGCCATCGCGCGCGACTTCTTTGCCCGCAAGGGCGTGCACGTGGACCTGATCAAGCTCTATGGCAGCATGGAGCTGGCGCCGCTCACCGGCCTGGCCGACGCCATCGTGGACCTGGTGTCCACCGGCAACACGCTCAAGGCCAACCATCTGGTCGAGGTCGAGCGCATCATGGACATCAGCTCGCACCTGGTGGTGAACCAGTCGGCGCTCAAACTCAAGCAGGCGCCGCTGCGCCGCATCATCGACGCGTTTGCCGGTGCCATCGGTCCGGCGCCTTGATGTCTACAACTATGAAACTAGTAGCTACTCCTGCCCGCCTATCAAGCGCTGACGCCACTTTTGAAGCGGATTTTGCCGCCCGCCTGCACTGGTCGGCCGATCAGGATGCGGCCATCGAGCAGCGCGTGGCCGACATCCTGGCCGATGTGCACAAGCGTGGCGACGCAGCGGTGCTGGAATACACGGCACGCTTCGACGGCTTGCAGGCCGGGACGCTCGCGGAACTCGAACTCAGCCAGGCCGAACTGAAGGCGGCCTTCGATGCCCTGCCGGGCGCCCAGCGCAGCGCCCTGCAGGCGGCCGCTGCGCGCGTGCGCAGCTACCACGAGGCGCAGAAAAAGGCCTGCGGCGAGAGCTGGAGCTACCGCGACGCCGACGGCTCGCTGCTGGGGCAGAAGGTCACGCCGCTCGACCGCGTGGGCATCTACGTGCCGGGCGGCAAGGCCGCCTACCCGAGCAGCGTGCTCATGAACGCCATCCCCGCGCATGTGGCCGGGGTAGGCGAGATCATCATGGTCGTGCCCACGCCGCGCGGCGAGAAGAACCCGCTGGTGCTGGCGGCGGCCTATGTGGCGGGCGTCACGCGCGCCTTCACCATCGGCGGCGCGCAGGCCGTGGGCGCGCTGGCCTACGGCACGCAGACGGTGCCCAAGGTGGACAAGATCACCGGCCCCGGCAACGCCTACGTGGCCAGCGCCAAGAAGCGCGTCTTCGGCACGGTCGGCATCGACATGATCGCCGGCCCGAGCGAAATCCTGGTGCTGGCCGACGGCAGCACGCCGCCCGACTGGGTGGCCATGGACCTGTTCAGCCAGGCCGAGCACGACGAGTTGGCGCAATCCATCCTGCTGTGCCCCGACGCCGCCTACATCGATGCCGTGCAGGGCGCAATGGACCGCCTGTTGCCCACCCTGCCGCGCGCCGAGATCATCGCCAAGAGCCTCGCCGGGCGCGGCGCGCTGATCCACACCCGCAGCATGGAAGAAGCCTGCCAGATTTCCAACCGCATCGCCCCCGAGCACCTGGAAGTGAGCAGCACGGACCCGCACCGCTGGGAGCCGCTGCTCCGGCACGCGGGCGCCATCTTCCTCGGGGCCTACACCAGCGAAAGCCTGGGCGACTACTGCGCCGGCCCCAACCATGTGCTGCCCACCAGCGGCACGGCGCGCTTTTCCTCGCCCCTGGGCGTGTACGACTTCCAGAAGCGCAGCAGCATCATCGGGGTGAGCCAGGCCGGCGCCCAGGTGCTGGGCCCGATCGCCGCCACGCTGGCCTATGGGGAAGGCCTGCAGGCGCATGCGCAGGCCGCCGAGGTGCGGCTGAAGTAAGGCTGCAACGTCATCCGCCATCCGACCAGTTCTCCGTACTTTTCACACGAAATTCGTGTTACACGAATTTCGTGTACTATCGGTGCCATGAAAAATGTCACCATCACCGTGGACCATGCGGCGCTGGAGTGGGTGCGCATCGAGGCGGCCAAGCGCAACACCAGTGTGTCGCGGCTGGTGGGTGAAATGCTGGCCGACAAGATGCGTCATGACGACGCCTACCAGCGCGCTATGCACGAATGGATAGCCGACACCTCCAGCTTCCAGTCCAGCGGCCAGCCGTATCCCTCCCGTGAAGAAACCTATGCCGAGCGGCTTGATCGTTTTCGTTGACACCAACGTGCTGATCTATGCCGACGACACGCGAGACGCGGCCAAGCGGCTTCGGGCGCGTGAATGGCTTTTGTTGCTGTGGCAACAGCGAGCGGGCCGCCTGAGCACCCAGGTGCTCAACGAGTACTACGTCAACGTCACGCGAAAGCTGGGCCTGGCGCAAGGCGATGCCCGTGCCAAGGTGCGCCGTTTTCAGCTTTGGCAACCCTGGCAGATCGACCACCAGACGGTGGAAACCGCCTGGGGCGTGGAGGCGCGCTTCGGCCTGAGCTACTGGGACTCGCTCATCGTCGCAGCAGCGGCGCAGTCGGGCTGCACCCATTTGCTCAGTGAGGACCTGCAGCACGGGCAGCAGATCGACGCGGTGACCATCCTCAACCCTTTTCGTGTGGCCCCGAATGAACTGGAATCTGTCGCATGACGCTTGCTGCTGCGCCCTCTAAGGGCCCCAACCCCCTCGACCGCATCCGCCCCGACGTGCGTGCCATGCACGCCTATGCGGTGCAAGGCGCCGACGGCCTGCTCAAGATGGATGCGATGGAGAACCCCTTCGGCCTGCCCGCCGAGCTGCAGGCCGCGCTCGGCCAGCGCCTGGGGCAGCTGGCGCTCAACCGCTACCCCGGCGTCCGCAACGATGTGCTCCGTGCGGCGCTGGCGCGCCATGCCGGCATGCCCGAGGGGCACGCGCTGATCCTCGGCAACGGCTCGGACGAGCTCATCGGCCTGGTGTCCATCGCCTGCGCGCTCCCGCCCGAGGCGCGCGGCGGCCAGCGCCCGGTGGTGCTGGCGCCGGTGCCCGGCTTCGTGATGTACGCCATGAGCGCGCAACTGCAGGGCCTCGATTTCGTCGGCGTGCCGCTGGCGCCGGACTTCGAACTCGACGAGGCCGCCATGCTGGCCGCCATTGCCGAGCACCGGCCCGCCATCACCTACATCGCCTACCCCAACAACCCCACGGCCACTCTGTGGGACGAAGGCGCGGTGCAGCGCATCAGCGACGCCGTGGCGGCGGTCGGCGGCATCGTGGTCATGGACGAGGCCTACCAGCCGTTCGCCAGCCGCACCTGGATCGACCGCATGCGCGCCGAACCGGCGCGCAACCGCCATGTGCTGCTGATGCGCACGCTGTCCAAGTTCGGCCTGGCCGGCGTGCGCCTGGGCTACCTCATCGGCCCGGCCGGGCTGGTGGGCGAGATCGACAAGGTGCGCCCGCCCTACAACGTCAGCGTGCTCAACTGCGAGGCGGCGCTGTTCGCGCTGGAGCACGCCGAGGTGTTCGCCGCCCAGGCGGCCGAGCTGCGCGCCCAGCGCGGCGCGCTGGTGGCGCAGCTCCGCGCCTTGCCCGGCATCGAGCGGTGCTGGGACAGCGAGGCCAACATGGTCCTGGTGCGCGTGCAGGATGCCGCCCGCACCTTCGCCGCCCTGCGCGAGCGCAAGGTATTGATCAAGAACGTTTCTACAATGCATCCCATGCTGGCCCAGTGCCTGCGGCTCACGGTGGGCTCCGCCGACGAGAACGCGCGCATGCTGGCCGCCCTTCAGGCTTCGCTATGACCTCTTCTGCCCTCGTTCCTTCCGCCAATGCGGACCGCACTGCGGAAGTCAGCCGCAACACCAACGAGACGCGCATCACCGTGCGCATCAACCTCGATGGCAGCGGCCAGTCCCAGCTTTCCACCGGCATCGGCTTCTTCGACCACATGCTCGAACAGATCGCCCGCCACGGCCTGATCGACCTCGAAGTGCGCGCCGACGGCGACCTGCACATCGACGGCCACCACACCGTCGAGGACGTCGGCATCACGCTGGGCCAGGCGGTGGCGCGCGCGGTCGGCGACAAAAAGGGCTTGCGCCGCTACGGCCACGCCTATGTGCCGCTGGACGAAGCGCTCACGCGCGTCGTCATCGACCTCTCTGGCCGCCCGGGCCTGGTGCAGAACATCGCCTTCACCAGCGGCATGATCGGGCAGTTCGATACGCAGCTGGCGCACGAATTCTTCCAGGGCTTCGTGAACCACGCGGGCGCTTCGCTGCACATCGACAACCTGCGCGGCAGCAACGCGCACCACCAGTGCGAAACGGCCTTCAAGGCCTTCGGGCGCGCGCTGCGCGCCGCCGTGGAGCGCGACCCGCGCGCGGCCGGCAGCATTCCTTCCACCAAAGGTGTTTTATAAGCAAAAAGTGCCTCCAGCGCTTATTCAGTAAGCGCTAGCAGCTATGAATATTGAAGCAAAAACGGTGGTGGTGGTCGATTACGGCATGGGCAACCTGCGCTCCGTTTCGCAGGCCGTGCGGGCCGTCGCGGCGGACACCGGCTGGCACGTGCTCGTCACGTCCCGCCCGGAGGAAGTGCGCGCCGCCGAGCGCATCGTGCTGCCGGGGCAGGGCGCCATGCCCGACTGCATGCGCGAGCTGCGCGGCTCGGGCCTGCAGGAGTCGGTGCTGGAGGCGGCGGCGAGCAAGCCGCTGTTCGGCGTCTGCGTCGGCATGCAGATGCTGCTCTCGCACAGCGCCGAGGGCGACACCCCCGGCCTGGGCCTGATCCCCGGCGACGTGCTGCGCTTCGACCTGGCCGGCCTCCTGCAGGAGGATGGCAGCCGCTACAAGGTGCCGCAGATGGGCTGGAACCAGGTGCGCCCGGTGGTCCACGGCGGCCGCGTGCACGCGCTCTGGGACGGCGTGCCCGACGCGAGCTACTTCTATTTCGTGCACAGTTATTACGCCGTGCCGGCGCAGGCCGCGCATTGCGCCGGTACGGCCGACTACGGCGCGCCCTTTGCGGCAGCGATCGCGCGCGATAACATCTTCGCCACCCAGTTCCACCCCGAAAAGAGCGCCGACCAGGGGCTCCAGCTGTACCGCAACTTCCTGCACTGGAACCCCTGACCTGATTTCGCCCGCTGCCTCCGGCCCCTGGCCGGGATCGCAGCACTTCGTGCCTGTCCCGGCCTGTCTTTCCGGCCCCTCCAAATCACCACCTGCCATGCTGCTCATTCCCGCCATCGACCTCAAAGACGGCCATTGCGTTCGCCTGAAACAGGGCGACATGGACCAATCGACCACCTTTGGCGAAGACCCGGCGGCCATGGCGCGGCGCTGGATTGATGCGGGGGCGCGGCGCCTGCACCTGGTGGATCTGAACGGCGCTTTTGCCGGCAAACCCAAGAACTACCAGGCCATCAAATCCATCCTCAAGGAAGTGGGCGAGGACATCCCCGTCCAGCTGGGCGGCGGCATCCGCGACCTCGACACCATCGAGAAATACATCGATGGCGGCCTGCGCTACGTCATCATCGGCACCGCCGCCGTGAAGAACCCCGGCTTCCTGAAGGACGCCTGCTCGGCCTTCGGCGGGCACATCATCGTCGGCCTGGATGCCAAGGACGGCAAGGTCGCCACCGACGGCTGGAGCAAGCTCACCGGCCACGAGGTGGTGGACCTGGCCAGGAAGTTCGAGGACTGGGGTGTCGAATCCATCGTCTACACCGACATCGGCCGCGACGGCATGCTCTCGGGCATCAACATCGACGCCACCGTCAAGCTCGCCCAGGCGCTCACCATCCCCGTCATTGCCTCGGGGGGCCTCGGCAGCATGCGCGACATCGAGCAGCTCTGCGCGGTGGAAAGCGAAGGCATTGAAGGCGTGATCTGCGGCCGAGCCATCTACAGCGGCGACCTGGACTTTGCCGCCGCGCAGGAGCGCGCGGACGCGTTGAACGGCTGACCCAGAGGCCCGCCCGGCCGATGGCGGGGCCCGCCCGCCGGCGCGGGAACGCGGCTGGCTGCGTTGCAGTCAAAGCCACTGACGCAGACGTATTTTCATCAGGGGCCGTCATCGTTTCCGACGGGGCGCAACGCCGCGCGGGCGCTGCGGGGAACGGATTTGCGGGGTTGGGCTGGCTCCCTGCCGCGCATTCCTCATCGGGCGGGGTCCCGGTTTCGGCCGAGGCCTCCCCCGGTCGAAGGACATTGGGCACGCGCCCGCAAGTGTTGCGGGATGCAAACAATTTGCAATAATGTTGCGCGACATCAGACACAGTTGTTAAGATGTGTGTTCGAGGGTCAGGCGACAAAGATCGTCCCGCCCACGGGGCTTCCCGGCAAGCCCCATTCAAGTGGTAGGGCCTGCGCTTGGTTCTCTAGAGGAACACCGCAATGCCCAGCGGCTGATTCCTCGAATGCGCGTCCTGTCGATTTTCGGTACCCGTCCCGAAGCCATCAAGATGGCCCCCCTGGTACTCGCCCTGCGGGGTGAGCCGCAGCTGCACAGCAGCGTATGCTTGACGGGGCAACACCGCGAAATGCTCGCCCAGGTCATGGGCCTGTTTGGGCTACAGGCCGACCACGAACTCGACGTGATGCTGGCGGGGCAGTCGCTCAATGGCTTGTTCGCCCGCCTCCTGGCGGCCGTCGATGGGGTGCTGGACGCCGCGCGGCCCGATTGCGTGCTGGTGCATGGCGACACCAGCACGGCCGCCGCCGCCGCCATGGCCGCGTTCCATAGACGCATACCGGTCGGCCACGTCGAAGCGGGGTTGCGCAGCGGCAACATTCATTCGCCTTTCCCAGAAGAAATGAACCGCAGGTTGGTCGATTCGGTCAGCACGTGGCTCTTCGCACCCACCCCCTCGGCGCGTGCGGCGGCGCTGCAGGAGGGCGTCTCCGGCCACATCTGGGTGACCGGCAATACCGTCATCGACGCGCTCAACGCGGCGCTTGCCACCCTGGACGCCGACCCGGCGCGCCAGCAGGCCCTGGCCCAGCGCTACCACTGGCTGGATGGGCGGCGCAGGCTCGTGCTCGTCACCGGCCACCGGCGCGAGAACTTCGGCGAGGGGCTGCGCAATATCTGCGCCGCGTTGCGGGATCTTGCGGGGCGGGACGACGTGCAAATCGTCTATCCGGTGCACTTGAATCCCAACGTGCAGGGCGTGGTACAGAAGACGCTGGCCGGGCACCCGCACATCCATCTGATCGAGCCGCTCGATTACCTCGATTTCCTCTGGCTGATGCGCCGCGCGCACCTCATCCTGACCGATTCCGGCGGTGTGCAGGAAGAAGCGCCCGCACTCGGCAAGCCCGTGCTGGTACTGCGCGACGTGACCGAGCGGCCTGAAGCCGTGGCAGCGGGGACGGTACGCCTGGTCGGCACCTCGCGCGAGCGCATCGCCACCGAAGCCAACCGCCTTCTGGACGACGCCGCGCTGTACGCACAGTTCTGCCGCAAGGCCAACCCCTACGGGGACGGGCATGCGTGCCAGCGCATTGTGGACGCCCTGTGCGGCCGCAGCGTCGCTGAATTCCGGCCGGAGCTGCGCCACGCGCCCGAGCCCCATCCCCCTCTGAACGCAATTTTCTCGGAGTCCCAGCTATGAACACATGCGTTTTCCTCTCTCGGCGCGGCGCGCGCCTGCTTGTTCTTGCCTGCCTGAGCACGCCGCTGCTGGCCTTGGCCAGCCCCGCCGGGGATGCGCTGGCGCGCCTGCACGGCGAGACCTGGGTCAGCCGCAGTTTCGCCCTGTCGGACCTGGGATTCGGGGAAGACGTGCTGCTCAACGGCTACGACAGCCGGCAGGAGTTCTACCTTCCGGTTCCACGCACCCTGCGCCTGGCAGACGCCAGCATCGATTTCCGCGGGCGTTACTACAAAGCCGAGGAGGGCCGCACCTCCATGCTGTTGTTCGTCAACGGCCGCCCGGTGCATTCGCGCCGCATCGACACCTCGGAGGGAGACCCCAGCCAGGTACTCAAGGTGGATGTCACCAAGCCCGCCAATGGCTTCCTGCGCTTCCGGGTGGACTGGCTGAACAATGTCGGGCAGCGCATCTGCGATGTGGAGCGCTCCACCGGCAACGTCCTGGCGGTGTCCAACGACACGCGTTTCAACTACCGTTTCAGCAGTGCCGCGCTGACCAGCCTGGCCGATGCCTGGCTCACTCTTCCCGCACGCCCGACGCTGCTCGTGGCGTCGCGCAGCCTGAACAAGACGGCGTACGACACGGCCTGGCGCTTGGGCGTGGCGCTGGAGCAGGCCAACCGCCGGGTGCAGATCCGGTCCTTCCCGGCGCCCGGGGATACCGTGGACACGACGGGCTGGCAACTTCCGCCCGGGCTGGCGCATGTCCCGGCGTTTGCTGCGCTCGGCCAGAACAACGCCCAGCACGCGCTGAAGGATCAGGCCGAAGTGGGCGCGCTGGTGGTGCTGGGTTCCACGCTGGCGACCGGCGACATCGTCGTGGCCGACCCGGCGCTGCACAAGCAGGTGGCGGCGGCGCTTGACGCCTTGGCAGCCCAGTTGGCAGGCGACGCCGACGCGGTGCGCGCCTTTGCCACCTGGCGCGGCCTGCAGACCGCCGTGGGTGGCACGGCGCTGCCCGCCAACGGCATTCGCCTCGCCACACTGGGGGCGCGCCCGGTGATCGTGGTCGCCGAGGACGCGGGCGCGAAGGCGGCCGGTGCATTTGCCGACGTTTGGCGCAGCGCCCTGACGACGCGCGACGTCGTCGTGGCCGAAGCCAATTCGCCCGAAGTGCTGGACCAGGCCAGCCTGCGCCTGACCAACCTGGGCGGCAGCGACGCCAACTTCGACGTGCTGGCGCGCGGTGACTGGACGGCCACCCTGCCGCTGGCCGCGGTGGCAGTCAATGGCCGGATGCCTTCCGATCTGGTGGTCGACGTGGCGGCCGCACCCGGTGCTTCGTCCACGCGGCCCGTGGCATCGGTGTTCTGGAACAACGTGCTGTTGTCGGCCAAGCGGCTGCAGGCCGACGGCCATCCCGAGCGGCTGGACGCGCGCGTCCCCGGCTACGCGCTCGGCCTGAGCAACGTGGTGCGTGTTTCCTTTCAGCGCCAACCCTATTCCAACGATTGCAACGAGACGCCACAGGCCTTCCCGGTGAACGTGCTGCCCACCAGCTACGTGCGCGGCGGTGATTCGGCGCCCGATGGCACCTTCGTCGGCTTGTTGCCGCTGATGTCCGGTGCGCCGCAACTGATCGTCCCAGCAGCCTACCTCGCTGATGCCCCTGCCAGCCTGATGCGCGTCGTGCGGATGGCGGTGGCGGCGGGAGTGACGCCAGTGCGCGCTGAACTGGTTGTCGCGCAGGACGGCGCCACCACGCCCACGCGGCCCTTCCTCGCCATGCAAACCGCCATCGATGGCGCGGAGACGCGTGTCGTGGTCAAGGACGCGCACCTGCGCATCAATGGCAAGAAAACGCCGTGGCTGGACGTCAACGGGCTGGCGCAGTTGAGTTCCATCGAAGTCACGCGCGCCCATGGCCAGGAGGGTCTGTACTGGCAAACGCTCGGTGGGCCCGCACCGGCGCAGGAAAAGCCTTTCGTGCTCAACCGTGGTGACATCGCCTTGATCGGTGCGCAGGGACCGGTGAGCTGGGTGGACAGCAGCAATCCCTCGGCCAGCCAGCCGCCGCGGGCTGGCGAGAGCGCTTTTTACGAATGGCGCCGCTACCTCTCGTGGGGTGTCCCGCTCGTGAGCACTGGCCTGCTGCTGCTGTTGCTGCTGCTCGTCTGGGCGTACCGCATCAAGCGCAGCCGCACACGCAGCAAGGACCTGTAAAACCCGCCACGCCGCTTTCACCGCATGTTCACGCTGTACTGGCCCTACCTGTTCGCCGACTATTACCGCGTCCTGGAAATCGTGACGGCGGTAGTGGGTGTGGTCATCCTGCTTTCCAGCCTCGATGACCTGTTCATCGACGCGTGGTACTGGGTTCGGCAGGTGTACCGAAAACTCACCGTACACCGCCAGTACAAGCGGCTGACGGCCGACCAGTTGCGCCAACCTGCGGAGCAGCCAATGGCGATCATGGTGCCGGCGTGGATGGAGTACGACGTCATCGCCCCCATGCTCAGCAACATGGTGTCGGTGCTGGAATACAGCAACTACACGATCTTTGTCGGCACCTACCGCAACGACGAACGCACCATCGCCGAGGTCGAGCGCATGCGACGGCGCTACCGCCAGCTGGTGCGCGTGGAAGTCCCGCACGACGGCCCGACCTGCAAGGCCGACTGCTTGAACTGGGTGGTCCAGGCAGCGTTCCTGCACGAGCGCTCGGCCGGCCAACCTTTCGCGGGCTTCGTGCTGCACGACAGCGAGGACGTGCTGCATCCGCTGGAGCTCAAGTACTACAACTACCTGTTGCCGCGCATGGACTTCATCCAGCTGCCGGTGACGTCCCTGGAGCGCAGCTGGTTCGAGCTCGTTGCTGGCACCTACATGGACGAGTTCGCGGAGTGGCACAGCAAGGACCTGGTGGTGCGCGAAAGCCTGTCGAGCATGGTCCCTTCCGCAGGGGTGGGTACCTGTTTTTCGCACAGCGCGATGCAGGTGCTGGCTGCGACGACGACGAACGAGCCGTTCAACGTGGAAAGCCTGACGGAGGACTACGACATCGGCACGCGCCTCAACCGCATGGGCATGAAGCAGATCTTCGGCAAGTTCGACGTCGATTACGTCACGCGTCGGATTTCCTGGTTCGGGCTGGGGCGCGAAAAGATTGGCTCCATTCAGATGCCCCTGGGGGTGCGGGAGTACTTCCCCGATACCTTCCGTGCGGCCTACCGGCAGAAGGCGCGCTGGACCATCGGCATCGGCCTGCAGGGCTGGCAGCAGGTGGGCTGGGCGGGGCCGCTCTCGACCAAATACCTCTTGTTCCGGGACCGCAAGGGCCTCGTCACGGCCTTCGTGGCCATCCTGGGCTATGTGTTGATGCTCAATTTCCTGTTGTTTTACGCCGCCGACAGGCTCGGCTGGTGGACGGTGTACTACCCGTCCGCCTTCGAGCCCGGCGGCTGGTTCGTCACCATCATGGGCCTCAATGCCGTGGCGCTGCTGTTGCGCGTGGTGCAGCGTGCCTATTTTGTCGGCAGCATGTACGGCTGGGAGCATGGCCTGCTGTCCATTCCGCGCATGGTCATAGGCAACTTCATCAATGCCATGGCCGCTGCGCGGGCCTGGCGTTTGTTCCTTTCGCACAAGTTGTTCGGTACCCGGCTGGTCTGGGACAAGACCATGCACGACTTTCCTTCGGGGGATCAGCTCGAACGGCACCGCCAGCGTCTGGGCGAGGTGCTGCTGTCGTGGCGTGCCATAGACGCCAGCCACCTGGAGCAGGCGTTGGCGATACAGCGCGATTCGCGCCGCCCGTTGGGGACCATCCTGCTGGAGCAGGGCTGGCTGGACAAGGGCACCCTGGAGGAAGCGATTTCTTTCCAGGAGACAGAGTCCAAGCCCCTGGCGCCGCCGCGCCCCGTCATGCAGGACGTCGTCGCCGTATGAAGTCCATGCCTTCCCGCACTGTCCTCGTTCTGGCTCTTGCGGCCGCCTGGCCGCTGCTGCCCGCTTTCGGAGCCGAGGGCAATGCCCTCGACGATGCGCCGCTTCGCCTGACCATGTCGTTGCAAATGGAGTTACCGCGTTCCCCGCACCCCATGCCCGTGCCCCAGGCACCGCAAGACGGGGCGGACGTGAGTGCCCTGGTGCGTGACCCGCGCCGCGCGGCAACGGCCGGCCTCAAGCTGGAGCGGGTCCTGGCGCTCCACTGGCGCAGCGACGGGGTGCAACCCGCACCGGTGGTGGCTGCGGCAGGACGCCTGGACCCCGAACTGCTGGCGCGCGCCCTGCAAGCCATCGAGCGGGCATCGGAGGAGTCTTGGGGCAAGGGCCCCGCCGATACCATCGTCGACGGCGAATTCCGACGTGCGTTGATGCACTACGTGCGGCTGCAAATGCCCGCGCTGCCGATCTGGCAGGCGCCTCGGCCCGACGCGCCGGTGCAACCGATCGCTCCGCCCCCCTCGACGACTCCGGCCGTGGCGCCCCCGATCCCGGACGAGCGCGGGGTGCGTGCCGCACCCGCCAGGCAGCCAGACTTCCGGCCCGGCAGCAGCGGTAAGCGCCCGCTGCGCGGCCGTGTCTGGCGGCTGTCGGACGAAGGCTTCAAGGCCTATGCCCGCGGCGACTATGCCACCGCCCTGCTGCGCGCGGAAGCCGCGCTGGAACTGCGTCCCGACGCCGTCCGGCTGCACCAGTTGCGGGTCTACGCCTTGCAGAAACTCTCCCGGCTCGACGATGCCCTGCATGCGGCCGAGCAGGCCATCGCGCAAGGCCACACCAGCCCCGAACTGGAGCAGGCAGTCGCCAATTTGCGGCCGGCTGGCCCGGCCGCTGCCGGCGAAGTTCCCACCACTCCCGAATACCGCAAGGCTTTTCCCATTGCGACCCTGGCCTACCAGCAGCAGGCGGCGGGCAAGCACGAGGCGGCCGCGGCGAATGCCGAAATCGCCGTGCGCACCGACCCGAGCCAGGGCGACTGGGCGCTGCTGTGGCTCAATGCGCTGGAAGACTTGCAGCGCTACGAAGAAGCGATTGCGGCAGGTGCACAGGCCATTTCCCTGGGTGCACCCAACCCGGAGGCCATCGGCGCGCTGATGCGCTTGGCGAGCCAGGCGATTGCCGTGCAGCACGCGCAAAAGGCCTACGAGGCCATGGGAGGGAGCCGCCCACAGGATGCGGTTCCCGAGGCGCGCGAAGCGGTGCGCAGGGCGCCCGATGTCGTGAGCCACCGTTTGCTGCTCATCAGCGCCCTGCAGGCGACGCAGGACATCGCCGGCGCCGAGGCGGCCGCGAGCGATGCACTTCAGGCCGACGACGAAAGCGCCACGCTGCACCTTCAACGGGCCTACCTGCGGGCGCAACTGGGGCAGGCCAACGAGGCGCAGCAGGACATCGATGCCGTGCTGGCCCAGGACTGGATCGATGAAGCGCTGCGCCGCAATAGCCGTTTGATCGGTGCCGATCTGGCGCTTGCCGGCGGGCAGCGTGCCCGTGCGCTGGAGCTGCTGGCGCCGTTGTCGGAGGGGGACAGCCAGGCGGCCGCCCGCCGTGCGCAGGCCGGGGGTGCCGGGAGCTGGTGGCGCCAGGGCGATGCCTTGCCGGTAAGCGCCTACGCGCCCTTGCAGCTGTGCCATGAAACGCCGTACGGAACGGTGTGCGAGATGGAGCCCTGGGATTCCCCCGGCACCGACAACCCCGCCGCGCGCGCGTACGCCGCATACGGGCAGAAGCGCTATGAGCAGGCCATTGCCCTGGCGCGCATGGCGGTGGCCCAGGATCCCAAGAGCAGCGGCAACCAGACGCTGCTGACGACGGCCCTGGCGGCGGGGACCCGAGCCGAGCAGGAGGAAGCCATGGCCCGACTGGACCAGGCCCTCGCGGCGCAGCCCGCCGATGCCAATGCCTTGCGCCAGCGCGGTTACCTGCGGCTGGCCCATGGCGAGCCCGCGCTGGCGCTGGCGGATTTCGTGGCAGCGCGGGAGACCGGCCAGGCGCCCGCCACCAATGTGCTCGACGAGGCGTACGCCATGGCGGCGGCCGGTCGCAGGCCTGCTGCGGCGGTGTTGCTGCGCCAGGCCATCGATGACGCCGACGCCGGCCGCATGCCACTCGACGCGCAGCAGCGCTTCGATACGCGCAGCGCCATCGCCAGCTTCTCGCGCGAGTGGGGTGTGACGGCGTCGGTCGGCTACCGGGGAGCGCGCGCGCCCTCGAACGGCCTGGTCGGCCAGCCGGTGTCGCTCCCCGGAAATGCCGCGTTCAGCACCGTCGAGGCGTACTGGCGGCCGTCCGGTTTCCTCAATTCCAGCAGCAGCACGTTCGATGTCTACGGGCGCATCTCCAACACCTTGTACAGCGGCTCCGACCTGACGGGTGCGCAGTCGGTGCCCGACCCCTGCGGCGGGACCATAGAAGTCGGAGAAACACGCTCGCGCCCGACCTCGGGCTTTCCCACGACCACGGGCGCCATCGGCGTGCGCTACACCCCATGGGCCGAGAACAACCTGACCTTCGGCCTGGAGCGGCAGTTCCTCATCGGAAATGCGGCGCGCGGCGGGTTCCTCAACCCGAGCGATGCCGCGGTGCGCTGCGCCTTGAACCAGCAGGCCGCTGCCGTGGCCTACCAGACCGAGGGCGGCGCCGGCGCGTGGCAAGCCTACGCCCTGTACGGCTTCTACGAAGGCACAGGGCTGCGCATCGACACGTCCAGCTGGTTCACCATGGAAGGGTATCTGCAGCTGGGCTACACGCGGCTGGATGCCCCCACCGCATACACCCTGCGCGACAGCAACGGCCAGGTACTTGGGCGCAGCGAGGGAAAACTCCGACGCGGCCAGGGCTTTGCAGCCGGGGCAGTGCGGGTGGGGCGCAGTTTCGTGACCGCCTACAACGAACGCCTGGAGTTCTTCCCCCATGCGTCCCTCGCAGCCGACTGGTATTCCAACCGCGCGCGCGCCGCCGGCACCCCCGTTGCCGGCCATGGAGACTTCGACCTTGCCGACAGCGGGCGCGACTGGTCGCTTGGCGCGGGTGTCGGCGTGAATGTGCGCTACTGGCTCGCGGGGGATCGCTACCGTGCGCAAAGCTCCTACGTCGACGCAAGCCTGCAGTACCGCGCCCGCGTTGGCGGCGTGACCGACCGCGCCAGGGGGCTTTTCCTCAGCGTCACCTTTGCCTATTGAAGGCCTGTGGGGTGGACCGTATGCATTGCCTGAACCGATGAAAACCGATTGCTTTTTCCATGGGCTTCGACGCCGGACTCTGCTGGGGCTGCCGGCAGCGCTGTGGCTGGCGACGCCTGCCCTGGCCCAACCGGACATCCTGGCCGTCATCGGCAAGGAGCACTACCTGTTTCCCGGCTGGGGAACGACAGACGCACCCGATTGGCCGGCCATCGATGCCAGTGTGGCGCGTGTCGCCGAAGTGCGGCGGCGTCTTGCGGCGCGGGGCATCGTCCTGGTGGCGCCGGTACTGCCCAGCAAGAAGCTCTTTTATGCCGACAAGCTCGTGGGCGATGACCGGCTGACCCCGGAAATGCTGGGGCGTTACGCCGGCATCCGCGACCGCCTGGCGGCGGCGCAGGTGCCCGGCTTTGATGTCGAAGCGCTGCTGCGCACGGTGCAGGCGCGCGGTGAAGCGGTCTATTACCGCACCGACCAGCACTGGACGCAGGCCGCCGCCGATGCGGTGGCCGAGGCCACGGCCGCGCTGATTCGGCAGTTGGTGCCGCAGTTGGCGGGGAACCCCGGCACGGGGATGGCGCTGGGCACCGTCGCCAAGGAGCGCCGGTATGGCGACCTCGCGGAGCGCTTTCTGACTCCCGAGCAGCGGCGCGCAGCCGGCCGGGAAGTATTCACCGTGCGGCGCGCCACGCAGCAGGCCGGCCTGCTCGACAGCGCGCGGGCGCCGGTCCACGTTACGGGCAACAGCATGGTGCAGCCGTATTTCGGCTTCCCGCAGAAACTGTCCAATGTGCTCGACCGGCCCGTCTCGGTCAATTGGAAGCCGGGCGACGTGGGTTTCTGGGTCGTGCTGATGGAATACCTTGAATCGGCGGCGTTCCGTGCCGAGCCACCGCAGGCCATCGTATGGCAGTTGTTCGAACCCAACTTCCATCTGGGCCCGGATGCCAAGGGCCTGTGGGACAGCGCATCGCTCATCTCCGAGCAGGACTGGAGCCGCAGGCTGGCGGCTGCGCTGCCTTGAACCAGGCAGCACCGGATACGGAGAGCGCCGCGGGCCACCGGGCGAGTGCTCTGGTGCTCGCCCTGATCATGGCGCTGGGCTTTGCCTGGGGCGTTGCGCGTCTGGCGGGGCTGCGCATGGCGCCGAGCGAATGGCAGCCCGCCACCTGGGTGGACGGGCACGCCGGCAAGCTGGTCAACGCGGCCCTGGGGACGCTGCCCGGGCAGGCCAGCGTGGACCGATGGGCCGCTGCCTTGCGCTACCGGGTGCTGGGCGATCTGGGCACGCAAGTGCTGGAAGGATGCCCCGGCTGGCTGTTCTATCGGGATGGACTGCGCGTACCCGCGGGCCACGCAGAGGCACTTGCGCAGCGCGTTCAGCTCATGCGCCACTGGTCCGAGCGCCTGCGGCGCAGCGGCGTGCAGTTGCTGGTCGCCACGGTTCCCGACAAGTCACGCACGCAGGCCCGGCAGTTGTGTGGCCTGCAAGTGGCGCCTGCGGCGCTTGCACGCTGGGACCGGTGGTATGCCGCGCTGCAGTCGGCCGGCGTGGCCCATGTCGACGTCCGCGCGCAACTGGCGTCGCTCCCGCAGGCCTTTTTCCGCACCGACGTCCACATGGCGCCGGCCGGTGCCCAGCGGTTTGTCGACAGCGTGGCGCCGGCGCTGCTGGCATGGCTGGGCGGCCCGGGCGCGCAGCAATTCGCCACCACCACCGGGCAGAGCGCCGAGCCGCGCATGGGCGACCTGATCGTGCTGGCGGGGCTGGGCCAGGCGCCGGAGGGCTGGCGCCCGCCGCTCGAAGGGATCATTCCAGAGCACATAGAAGCACAGCGCAGCGGCGGGCTCCTGGACGATACCGCGCCGGTCGAGGTGCTTCTCGCGGGCGACTCCAATGGTTTGCGCAGTGGTTTGGCCGAGCGTCTGGGCCGCAGCCTGGGCAGGGAAGTATGGAATCTGAGCCAGGACGGTGGGTATTTTTCCGGCGCCATGCTGGCGGCGCTGGAGCGCGAGGACCGCTGGCGCGGCCATCTGAAGGTGGTGGTCTGGGTGTTCTCCGAGCTTTCCTTGTCGATGCCGGTCAGCGCCGATGAACAGCGTGCCTGGGCCGCCGCGCAATGAGCATGAACACGCTCTGAGGCCGCCTTGCTGTTCAACTCCTACCTGTTCCTGTTCCTGTTCCTGCCGGTGGCGCTGGCAGGCTACTACCTGCTCGGCACGGTGCGCCTGGGATGGGCGGCGCTGTGGCTGTGCATCGCTTCCTTCGTGTTCTATGGCTGGTGGAATCCGCGTTTTGTGGTCCTGCTGGCGGCGTCCATCCTCTTCAACTACGTGGTCAGCCGTTACGTACTGCGCATGGCCGGCAACAAGCGCCGCCAGGGCTGGGCCACGGCGTTCGGGGTGGCGTGCAACCTGTTGCTGCTCATCTACTACAAGTATCTGGTGGCCTGGCTGGGGTGGGTGCCGGGCCTGGGGCTGGATGCAGGGGGGATCCTTCTGCCGCTGGGGATTTCCTTTTTCACCTTCACGCAGATCGGGTACCTGCTCGACTGCCGGGCCGGATTGGTCGTCTCCCCCAGCTTGCTCAAGCACACGCTGTTCGTCACGTTCTTCCCGCACTTGATTGCGGGCCCGGTGTTGCACCACAAGGAAATGATGCCGCAGTTCGCCGATCCGCAGAATTACCGCTTCCGTGCGGAAAACCTGTCCGTCGGCGGAGCCTTGTTCATCATGGGCCTGGCCAAGAAGGTGCTGCTGGCCGACAGCATCGCGCCCTACGCCGACCAAGGTTTTGCCGCTCCGGGCGAACTGCAGTTCTGGGCCGCATGGGGCACCAGCCTGGCCTACGCGATGCAGCTGTATTTTGATTTTTCCGGCTATTCCGACATGGCACTCGGCTTGGCCAAGATGTTCGGCATCCGCTTCCCGCTGAATTTCAATTCACCCTACAAGGCGCACTGCATCATCGACTACTGGGCGCGTTGGCACATGACGCTCACGCGCTACCTCACGGCCTACCTGTACTACCCGTTGGCCATGCAGATCTCGCGCTGGCGCAGCCGCCGGGGCCTGCCGGTGGGCGCGGCGGGGAGCCGCAGGGTGGGGGGCTTCGCCGCCATGGTGGCGGCGCCCACGCTCTACACCATGGCTTTGGCCGGCGTATGGCACGGCGCGGGCCTGCAGTTCCTCATCTATGGGTTGTTGCACGGCGCCTATCTGTGCGTGAACCATGGCTGGCGCGTCGCGGTGGGGGTGCGCTTCTCGCCCCGGCACCCCTTGATGGGGCGGCTGTGGCGCGCTGCCTGCGTGCTGCTCACGTTCGTTGCCGTGGTGGTGGCATTCGCATTCTTCCGCGCTGCGGGCGTAGGCGATGCCGTGGCATTGCTCCAGGGCATGGCCGGATGGCGCGGAGTAGAAGCCCTGGAATGGCCGGGCGCGCTGCTGCACGAGGTGGGCCTATGGGAAGCCTGGCGCCTTGTGGCGGGTAGGCATGTGCTGGCCGTGTACCTGGCGCTGCTGCTGCTGATCGTCTGGCTTGCGCCGAACACGCACGAGATACTTGGGCGCTTTTCCCCCGCGCTCGCGCGGACGCAGGAGGCACCGGTTGCCTGGTTGCGTTGGCGCCCCAGCGCCGCATGGCTGGCTGCGCTGCTGCTCGTTCTGGGCCTGTGCCTGCTTCACCTGCACCGCGAAACCCGTTTCCTTTATTTCCAGTTCTGATGTCCTGCTTCCAATTGCTCCCCGGTTTTTCGGCTGCGTTGCAGCGTGTTCTGATCGTGCTGGCGCTGGGGACTGGCGGCATGGCGATGGCCCAGGAAGGCGTGTTGTCGCAGCTGTATGCAGCGCGCCCGCCCGCCGGCTCTTCCTATGTGCGCGTGGTGAATCCCGAGTCCGTGATGCTGGCCGTGCGCGTGGCCACGGGCCCGGTGCAGCAGCTGGGCGGGCAGGCGCCGGCCAGCAGCTACGCCATCGTGCGTGGCGGGGAGGAGTTTTCCGTCCAGGGGGGCGGTGCGGAGGCGGCGCGGCCGCGCGTGCAGCCAGACAGCTTCCAAACCCTGGTGCTGCGGCGCACCCGCGCCGGATTCGCACTCACTCCGATGGACGACACCTCCGGCAACGAGGATGCACTGAAAGCCGAACTGCGCTTCTACAACCTGGCGCGCAGCTGCCCGGAGGCCCAGCTGCTGCTGGCGCCGGCGGGAACCCCTGTCTTCTCGGCGGTGGCAGAAGGTACAGCCGCCGCGCGCTCGGTCAATCCCGTACGGGCGAGCGTTTCCGGGCGCTGCGGTGGGGCGGCCACCTCGGCACAGCCCCTGCCGGCCCTGCAGCCCGGCGACCACCTGAGCCTGTTCCTGCTCGGCGAGGCCGGCGTGCTGCGGCTGGTCATTCAGGCCAACCGCACGGACCCTTTCAAGCGTTGAGCGATTGGTACAGCGCCAGCAGTTGGGCGCGGTCCACCTTGTAGTTCACCGATACCGGCAGGCGCTCGCACGCCAGCAGTTCCGACGGCAGCATGTAGTGGGGGATGCGGCTGGCCAGCATTTCCTTCCAACCGGCCAGCTCGGCGGGCAGGCCGTCCGCGCGGCCCGTCTCGACGAAGCCGACCAGGCGCGCCACCGCCCCGTCGGCGCGCCGCAAGGCGATGGCTGCGGCCGCGCGGTGACCGGGCAGGCTGGCGAGCGCGGCGTCCACCTCCAGCAGTTCCAGGCGAAAACCGTGCAGTTTGATCTGGTCGTCCATGCGCCCATGGCAAAAGAGCATGCCGTCGGGGGTTTGCGTGCCCAGGTCGCCGGTGCGAAAGCCCCGTTCGCCGTTGCGCAGGAACATGCGCGAGGCGTTCAGGTCGGGCCGGTTCAGGTAGCCGCGCATGACGTGCGGGCCGGCAATGCACAGCTCGCCCGCGTCGCAGTACACCGCGCTGTCGCGCTTCGCGCGGCCAATCGGCATCACGGCGTCCTGCGCCAGGTGTTCGGGCGCCACGCGCAGCAGGGTCGTGGCCACGGTGGCTTCGGTCGGCCCGTAGGTGTTGAGGATGGGCACGTCCGGGAAACGCTTGCGCAGCGTGCGCGCCAGCGGCACCGGGAGCGGCTCGCCGCAGAACAGGAACGTGCGCAGGGCGGGCAGGGCGCTCTGGTTGAACGCGGCGTTCAGAAGCTGCTGCTGTGCGAACGAGGGGGTGGACACCCAGGTGGACACCTGGTGCTCCAGCATGAGCGCGGCCACCTTCAGCGGCGCCGCGGCGGTGTCGCGGTCCAGCATCACGATGCTGCCGCCCAGGGACAGCGTACCGAACACGTCGTAGAGCGACACATCGAAACTGAACACCGTGTGGTTCAGGAAGACCGGCCGCGTGCCCAGGTTGAAATCCAGGTGCATCCAGTCGATCAGGCCCTGCACGCTCTCACGGCCTATCTGCACGCCCTTGGGCTGGCCCGTCGTGCCCGAGGTGAACATGATGTAGCACAGCGACTTCTCCTGCATCACCGGCGCCGGGCCGCCGTGCAGGGGCTGGAAGGCCGCTTGGGCGGCGTCGTAGAGCACGTGCGCGCCGAGGATGTCGAGGATGCTCTGCAGCCGGTGCTGGGGGTACACCGCGTCCACCGGCACGAAGGGTGCGCGCAGCATCAGGCAGCCCGTCAGTGCCACGAAAAAAGCGGCTTCCTTGTGCCCACGGATCACCACGGGCGTATCGGGCCCGATCCCCAGGGCCCGTGCCTCGTCGCACCAGGCGCTGGCGCGCGCGCGCAGTTCGCTCCAGCTCAGGCAGCCGTCCCATGCGATGGCAGCCGGGGCGTTGGGGAGGGTGTCCAGGTCCGTGAAATCGCCGGCGCTGAAATCAAAGCGCATGGCTCAGCAATGTGCGGAGACGTAGCGCGCAAGCGTGCGGATCGAGTGCAAATGCTCCTCCACCTCCGTCAGCGGCACGGTGCAGCCGAAACGCGCCTCGACGGCGAGCATCAGGTCGACCGCAGCGACGGAATCGAGGAGGCCGGATTCGAGCAGCAGGGTGTCGGGTTCGACCTTCTTCAGGATGGCGGCATGGACCATTTCGGCCAATTGGGTTTCGATCTCGTGGGGATTCATGGACAGGTGCGGGTGGCAGGCGCTTAGAGTTCACGCGTGATCGGCATGCCGAGCACGACGCTGGAGAGGTTCCCGAGGATGCGGTCATCGTTGACCATCACCATGGCGGAATGCGCATCGCGCAAGTGGCGGCTCAGGTAGAAGTCGCCTTCTTCCATGTAGCCCTGGATGCCGCAGATGCGCAGCGCCGTCTGGGTGGCGCGCACCACCAGCTCCGAGGCGCTGACCTTGAGCGTGTTGTAGCTGACCATGCGGTCCGTCGCCGAAGCTGCGCGGTCTGCGCTTTCGTAGAGGGAGAGGTTCGCCGCCACCAGGGCGCGCATCTGCTGCACCAGGGCCTCACCCTCGGCCAGGCGCAGGCTGGAGATGGGGTTGCGCGGCGTGCCCGCGCGGTTGCGTGCGCGCAGGAAGGCTTGTGCCCGGGACAGTGCCGAGCCGGCGATGCCGAGCCAGACGGCCGCCAGAAGAATGTGCGAGCAGGGCAGCATGGTCTCGGACATGGCGTGCGCGAACGGGCCGGGAAAGATCTGCTCGGGCGCGCAGCGTGCCTGCAGGTCGTAGCGCTGGGTGCATGCGCCGCGCATGCCCAGAGGGTTCCAGCATGGCCCGGCGCTGCTGAGCGTGGTCTGCTCGCGCAGGCTGGCCACGAGCTGCTGCTCCGAAGCCGCCGCTTCGGCCGAGCGCCGCGCCGATACCAGGAACAGGTCGGCCGCGTGCGCGTAGGAAATCACGGCGCCGCACTTGTCCAGGTGCAAGCCGTCCTCGCGCAGGTCGATGAAACAGGCGCTCTGGCGGATGGCGCCGCCCGTGGCCGCCTCCGTGGTGGCCGATGCGACGAGGAACTGCTCACGGACGGCGCGTTCCAGCAGGGCCTCGTGCCACGGGCTCTCCCCCGCGTGGCCGATCAGCACGGCCGCCTGCGACTGGTGCATGGCGTAGATCAGCCCCGTGGCGCCGCACGCTTCGCCCAGGCCGCGGCAGACATTGGCCACTTCGCGCAGCGGCAGGCCCGGCCCGCCGTAGCGCCTGGGCACCAACAGCCCCAGCAAGCCCTCGGCGCGCAAGGAGTCGATGGCGGCCTGGGGCAGGGTTCCGGTGCTGTCCACGGTGTCCGCGTGCCGGGCGGCGGTGGCTGCGCTGGATGCCGCCGCCGCAGCGGCGACCCGAGGTTCGTGCAAGGCGGTGGTGGAGCTCATCCGTTGCGGGCGTTCTGTGCGGGTGGGGGCGGGTCTAGGCCTGTGCGCCCCAGGTGTAGGGGAAGGTCATTGCATCGTCCTCGCTGGTGAGCAGCCACGGGTCAACGGCGAAGGCGACGATGCGCTCGGCGCCGAAGTCGCGCGCGATCGCCATCTGCTGGGCGACGCGCTCGCTGGACGCCGCCTTGGCGCGAAATGCGTTGTTGGTGTTGGGCAATGGTGGCAACTGCTCGAACAGTTCCACGATCAGGTCGAAGGCCACGCCGCGCTCGTGCAGCAACGCGCGCAGGGGTTCCAGGCCGGCGTAATTGCCCAGGCCAGCGACGCCCACCCCGTCCTGCAGCATGGGACGCACAGCGGCCTCTTCGAGAATGGCGGCCCACAGCTGCGCCAGGCGGCCGGAGGTCGGCAGCGTGCTGTAGAACGTGGACAAGGCGAGCGGCTGGTGCGGGTAGGACGCACGCGCCGCCTCGGCCAGGTTGCGCAGCCAGGGCACCAGCAGCGCCTGGCGTTCCGCCGTGGCCCAGTTGTACTGGTCCAGTTCGTAGGGCAGGTACCAGCCGCGGAAGCCCGGCTGTGCAGGCCAGCGGCTCGTTTGCAGCGTTTCCAGGCAGCGCGCCTGGGTGCGCGCCAGGAAATCCGGCAGGCCCTGGGCACGGCTGCTGCGCAGCGCGTTCCACCAGCCTTCGTCGTACGGCAGGCCGACGCGCACACCCATGCCGTGGCGGCCCCCTTCGTCAAAGAGCAGCTGGATCAGGTCTTCGGGCATGACCCAGGGAAAACTGCCGCCGTACAGCGCGCTCCACTGCAGGATGATCTCGGTGCACCCGAGGTCGCGCATCAGTTGCAGGCGCCGGCGCCATTCTTCGACCGGCAGCGTTTCGTAGCTCTTCCAGGGCTGCAGGAAGGTGGCGTTGAACGTCTGGGCGGGGCCGCCGCCCCCGCTGCCGCATGCCGCCAGGAGCGCGGCAGCGGCCATGGCCAGCCAGGTGCGGCGCTGCAGCGGCAGGGCGGTCGTGGGACGGCGTGATGGTGTGGGCTCGGGCATGGCGGGGCGTCGCAGGAGCGCAGCATAGCCCGATACCGCCAAAATTGCAGCGCCTTGCGCTGCGCGCGCGTGCTATCTTGCGCGCCTTGCCCTCCACTGCCCAGCTGTTTCTGCCATGCTTGCCAAACGCATCATTCCCTGCCTCGACGTCACTGGGGGCCGGGTCGTCAAAGGCGTCAATTTCGTTGAACTGCGCGACGCCGGCGATCCGGTGGAAATCGCCGCGCGCTACAACGCGCAAGGCGCCGACGAGCTCACCTTCCTCGACATCACGGCCACCAGCGATGGGCGCGACCTGATCCTGCACATCATCGAAGCCGTGGCCAGCCAGGTGTTCATTCCGCTCACCGTCGGTGGCGGCGTGCGCACCGTGGACGACGTGCGCCGGCTGCTCAACGCGGGCGCGGACAAGACCAGCTTCAACTCCGCCGCCATCGCCAACCCCGACGTGATCAACGCCGCGAGCGACAAATACGGCGCGCAGTGCATCGTCGTGGCCATCGACGCCAAGCGCCGCAGCGCCGAAGAGCAGGCGCGCCTGGGTGCCGACGGCCAGCCCGTGGGCGCCGGCTGGGACGTGTTCAGCCACGGCGGCCGCAAGAACACCGGCCTGGACGCCGTGCGGTGGGCCGCCGAGATGGCGCGGCGCGGCGCCGGTGAAATCCTGCTCACCAGCATGGACCGCGACGGCACCAAGGCCGGTTTCGATCTGGAACTGACGCGCGCCGTGAGCGACGCCGTCGAAGTGCCGGTGATCGCCTCCGGCGGCGTCGGCAACCTGGAGCATTTGTGCGACGGCATCCAGATCGGCGGCGCGGACGCGGTGCTCGCCGCCAGCATCTTCCATTACGGCGAGTTCACCGTGCGGCAGGCCAAGCAGGCCATGGCCGCGCGCGGGATTCCGGTACGCATGGTGTGAGCGGAGCCAAAAAATATGGGCAAAATCAGGCGCTAGCGCTTATCCCGTAAGGGATGGCAGCTATTATTCTTGGAGTCAACTGGTGACCAGGGCCTCGCGCACCGCCGCCACCTGGCGGCGCGAAACCGGCACCGGTTCGGCCAGCCCGGCCAGGCGCACTGCCCAGACTTCGCCTTCCTCGGCGTCGAAGTGGCGCTCCAGCGCGCGCACCGCGCCGCGCGCCACCAGGGCGTTGCGGTGCACGCGCATCAGGTGCGCGGCGTGGCGCGCCTCCAGTTCGGCCAGCGTGCTGTCGAGCACGTAGCTGCGCGCGGCGGTGCGCACCGTGACGTATTTCAGCTCGGCCTTGCACAGCAGCACCTCGGCGAGCGGCACGCGCTCGGTGCGCCCCCGGTCGTGGATCAGCAGGCTCGCGCCCGATGCCGGCGGCGGCGCCAGGGGCGCCGGGGCGGGGCGCTCGCGCAGGCGCTGCACCTTGGCCAGCGCCTGCTGCAGGCGCTCCAGACGCACCGGCTTGGTCAGGTAGTCCACCGCCTCCAGCTCGAACGCGCTCAGCGCGTGCTCGGCGTGCGCGGTGACGAAGACGATCGCCGGCGGCCAGGCCAGCGCGCGCAACCGGTGCGCCAGCATCAGGCCGTCGAGCCCCGGCATGTGGATGTCGAGCAGCACCAGGTCGGTGCCGCGCCCATCGCCGGGCGCCAGCAGGGCCAGGGCCTCGGCGCCGCTCGCGGCCTCGGACACGCGGTGCGGCGGCGTCGCGCCGCAGTCGGCGAGCAGTGTCGCCAGGCGCCGGCGCGCCAGCGCTTCGTCGTCCACCACCAGGATGTTCATGCGGCGCGCCCCGCCGTGGCTCTGGGCGCGCCGGCGCCTGGCGACGCGGCGCGCGCTGCCGGCAGCGAGAGCCGCACCTCGTAGAGCGGGCCGCGTACCCCGGCGCTGAATTCGGCCTGCACGTCGTGCAGCAGCGCCAGGCGCGCCCGCACGTTGGCCAGCGCGATACCGTGGCCGGGCGCGGCCTCGCCGGTGCGTGCGCGTTCGGCCGGCAGGGTGTTGGTGATGCGCACGATGACGCGGCTGCCGCGCAGCTCGGTACACACGCGCAGGCGTCCGCCCCAGCTGCTCGGCTCGACGCCGTGCTTGACGGCGTTTTCCACGAGCGGCTGCAGCAGCAGCGGCGGCAGCAAGGCGCTGCCGGCGCGCGGGTCGATCTGCCACTGCACCTGCAGGCGCTCGCCGAAGCGCACCTGCTCGATGCCCAGGTAGCGCTGCGCCAGCTCCAGCTCCTCGGCCAGGGTGACGGTTTCGCCCTGTTCCACCAGCGCGTGGCGGAACAGGTCGCTCAGGTCTTCCAGCAGCGATTCGGCGCGCGAGGGATCGGCACGCACCAGGGCGATGGCGCTGTTGAGGGTGTTGAAGAGAAAGTGCGGGCGAATGCGCGATTGCAGCTCGGTCAACCGCGCCGTGGTCGCCGCCGGGGTACGCCCGCGCGCGCGCAGTGCCAGCGCGGCCACCAGCAGTGCCGCCAGCAGCGCGCCGCTGGCGGCGCTGGCCCACCACGGGGCCGGGGCGGCTGCGCCCACCATGGTCAGCATGGCGCAGGCCGCCAGGCCGGCAAGCGCGCCGAGCAGCACGCCCGCCGTGTACTGCACGCGCACCGGCAGGCGCGCCAGCAGGCGCTTGGCGCTGCAGGCCGCCACCAGCCAGGCCAGGGTGGCGGGCAGGGCGCCGCCGGTCAGCAGCGCCACGCGCGCCAGCCATTCGAAGGGTGCCGGGGCGCCGAACATGGCGCCCACGGCCAGCACCAGCTCGACGAACAGCACCGCGCGCAGCACCACGCCCAGATCGCAGGCATCGAACACCAGCACCGGCGCCCGACCCGGCGCGGCGCGCGCGGGCGGGGGTACGCCGGGCAGGGTCGATAAAATTTGCGTCTCGTGCATTGCGGCATCCGGATGGTCCGGCTGGCGGAGGTGCGCGATTATTGCCCTCACATGCCCACCAGCCAAGACCAGAGCGCGCCCGCCGGCGCCGCGCCGCACGCCTCCGCCAACCAGCTCGACACCAAGGCGCAAGCCTGGTCGGCGCTGTTTTCCGAACCCATGAGCGACCTGGTCAAGCGCTACACCGCCAGCGTGTTCTTCGACCAGCGCCTCTGGCGCGCCGACATCGAAGGCAGCCTGGCGCACGCCGAGATGCTGGCCGCGCAGGGCATCATCGGCGCGGCCGACCACCAGGAGATCGTGCGCGGCCTGGGCATGGTGCGCGCCGAGATCGAGGCCGGCCAGTTCGACTGGAAGCTCGACCTGGAAGACGTGCACCTGAACATCGAGGCGCGTCTGACGCAGCTCGTCAGCCTAGCCGGCACGCGCCTCCACACCGGCCGCAGCCCCCACGACCAGGCCGCCACCGACGAGCGCCACCGACCCCGCGGCGAGCGCGACCACAGGGCCAGCCC
>Ga0066256_1001491_pt1 | contig 31971 bp, 34 predicted proteins | sample ThiBio_1000_biof_FD_87107 | JGI IMG/M metagenome (GOLD analysis project Ga0066256, IMG submission 87107) | Wastewater bioreactor microbial communities from Cape Town, South Africa - Thiocy_expt_1000_biof (version 2) | ecosystem: Engineered > Bioreactor > Thiocyanate-remediating >... | reverse complement strand
AGATGCCGCTGGCCGCGGATGGCGACCTGCGATCGATCGCGGGGCAGACCGAGCGCTATACCGGCGCCGATCTGGAGGACGTGGTTCGCCGGGCCGGCCTGATCGCGCTCCGCCAGTCGCTCGACACCCGCGAAGTGACGATGGCGCATTTCGACGAGGCGCTCGCCGATTCGCGCGCCACGGTCACGCCGGAGATGGAGGAGGAGTATCAGGCGATGTCGGGCCGGCTGAAGCAGCAGGCCTCGGCGATCCAGCCGATCGGCTTCATTGCCCCCGGCATGCTGCGCGGGCACGGGCCGAAGGGCGCGGATTGACCTCCTGCTCCCCTCCTTTCCAGGGAGGGGAGCAGGGTCATGCCGCTCGTCGCGTCGCCACCCAGGCATAGACCAGCAGGCATGCCAGCCATCCCGCCGCGGTCAGATAGGGCAGCGGCCGCCACAGTTCGTACAGGCCCACGCCGATCGACGGCCCGAGCACGAATGCCGCGCCGTTCACGGAGGTCACCTTGCCCGCCACCGATCCCTGCGATTCCGGGCCCACGCCCAGCGAGGCGCCGGCAGTGAAGCCCGGCCGGGCAAAGCCCATGCCGAGCGCGATCAGCGCATAGCCCAGCGCGATGCCGTACAGCGTCGTCGCCGTGCCCGTCGCGACGCAGCCAAGCGCTCCCAGCGTCGCCCCCGTCAGCACCAGCGCGCGCGGGCGCAGGTCGAGCATCGGGATCAGCCCCCATTGCGCGAGCAGCGACGCGCCCGCGCCCAGCATCAGCACCAGCCCGGTCGGCTGCAGCGCCTCGGTCGGGGGCAGATGCATCCGGTCGATGATCAGGAAGCCGATCGCCTGGCCGGTCATCGCCTGGGCATGGCCGATGATCAGCCCCGCGACGATCCAGGGCCGGATGCGCGGATCGAAATAGCGGATGTTCTCGCTGGTCTCGGCTGCGGTGGCGGCGGTCACCGTGGCGCCGGTCCCCTGCCCGCCGATCGAGGGATAGGAAGTGGCGGCGCCATGGGCGTCGCCCTCGTCCTTGGGCAGCCCGCGCGCAGCGGCGATCCAGATCACCACGCCTACCGCGCTGGCGGCGAAGGCCGGCCCGGCGAGCCCGATCATCGGCCCCTCCGGCCAGAGCCGCCCCATCACCAGATAGGGCGCGATCGCCGGGCCCAGGATCGTGCCCAGCCCGAATGCCGAGGCGAGCAGGGTGAGCGCGCCGGTCCGCTCCTCGCGGCTGGTGCGGCCGGCGACGATCGCCTGCACCGCGGGCGGCGCCGCCGATCCGAAGGTGCCGTAGATCACCCGCCCCGCGACAAAGGCGATGAAGGTGGCCACCGGGCCGAGCAGGCCGTTGATCCCCATGGCCAGGCACAGCCCGCACAGGCCCAGCGACACGGTGAAGCCGCCCACGCCCACCAATACCATCGCGCGCCGGCCATGCCGGTCGGACCGGTTGGCCCAGATGGGCGCGGCGACCACCCAGAGCAGCGCGGAGACCGAGAAGACGGCGGCGACGGCGCTGCCGGCCGGCGGCGGGGGGGGGCGGGGCGGGGGCGCCGCCGATTGCGGCGGGGTATGGCCGCCCGCTGCCGCCAGCACCAGGGTGAGGGCCGGCGGGAGGGCCGGGCGGACGCGGGGGACCTTCTTTCCCGCCCCCAGCTGTCGCCCCCCCCGTGGGGGGCGCGGGGGAGCTTGTCCCAGCCATCCCGGCGCCCGCGCCCCGCCTCGCGCGTCTCGGCATGTTCGGGATGCTTGCGCCACGCGATCGCGCTGGCCTCGTCGGCCCAATAGCTGATGGTGATTGCCTGGCCGTCCGCGTTGCCGACATGGTCGACGCCGCGATAGCCGGGCTGCTCGGCGGCGAGCGCGTCCATCGCCGCGGCGGCTATCGCATAGCCCTCGGCGTCTTCCCCCGTGCGCGCGGAGATGAACAGGACGGCGGTCTGCCCGGTGCGATCCTCTGCCATGGGCGATGGGATTAGGCCCGTTGTTTCGCTTCGTCACCCCATCACATCGCCACCTCCGCTTTCGCGGGGAGGGCGGTTGGGGCATGGGGCAGGGCGATGATCACCGATTGGCATTTCTACGCGCTTGCCGTGCCGGCGGTGATCCTGCTCGGCCTGAGCAAGGGCGGGGTCGCCGGCATGGGCGCGTTGTCGCTGCCGCTCCTCGCCTTCGCGGTCGACCCGGTGCGCGCCGCGGCGATCACCCTGCCGATCCTGATCGCGCAGGACGTGGTGGGCGTCTGGGCGTTTCGCCGCACGGTCGACTGGTGGCTGCTCGGCTGGATGCTGCCCGGCTCGATGCTCGGCATCGCGCTCGGCTATGGATTCGCGGCGAGCGTCTCCTCGGCTGCGGTGATGGGGAGGGCCGGGGCGAGCGCGATCCTGTCCGGTGCGTATCGGCTCAGGGCGGCCAGCCATGCCGCGCCGCGCGACCCCGCGCGCTGGCCCGACTGGATCGGATCGCTGTTCGGCATCGCCTCGGGCTTCACCAGCCAGATCGCCCATGCCGGCCAGCCGCCCTTCCAGCTCTGGGTGCTGCCTCGCAACCTGCCGCGCGACCTGCTGGTCGGCACCACCGCGCTCTTCTTCGCCGCGACCAACTGGATCAAGGTGCCGGCCTATTGGGCGCTAGGCCAGTTCACGTCCGCCAACGTCATGACGTCGGCCGCGTTGCTGCCGCTCGCATTGGTTTCCACCGTCGCCGGCGTCCGGCTGGTGCGCAGGGTCGATGCGGCGCGCTTCTACACCGCGATCCATGTGCTGATGATCCTGGTCGGCATCGCCCTTGTCGCCGAGGCGGCATTCTAGGCTTTCGCCGAGGCGGCACTTTGGGCCTTCAAAGCGGGATTTCGGGTGTTCCGGTCGGTCGCGATGACCGGCGCCGCGCTCCTTGCCGGGGCCTGGATCAATCGAACAGGCTGGAGACCGAACTCTCGTCGGCGATGCGCTTGATCGCCTCGGCGAGCAAAGGCGCGATCGTCAGGTGACGGATCTTGCTGCTTTCGGCGATCACGGCGTGGTTGCCGATCGAATCGGTGATCACCAGCTCGGCCAGCGCCGATCCGTCGACGCGGGCCACGGCGCCGCCCGAGAGCACGCCGTGCGTGCAATAGGCGACCACGTCCTCGGCGCCCGAGGCCTTGAGCGCGGCGGCGGCGTTGCACAGCGTACCCGCCGAATCGACGATGTCGTCGATCAGGATGCAGAAGCGCCCCTCGACATTGCCGATGATGTTCATCACTTCGGATTCGCCCGGGCGCTCGCGGCGCTTGTCGACGATGGCGAGCGGGGCGTTGTCGAGCCGCTTGGCCAGCGCGCGGGCGCGGACCACGCCGCCCACGTCGGGCGAGACGACCATCCACTGCCTGCCCGGGAAGCGGCTGTGGATGTCGGCGCTCATCACCGGGGCGGCGAAGAGATTGTCGGTCGGAATGTCGAAGAAGCCCTGGATCTGCCCGGCGTGCAAGTCGACCGAGAGCACGCGGTCGGCGCCTGCGGTCGTGACCAGGTTGGCGACCAGCTTGGCCGAGATCGGCGTGCGCGGGCCGGGCTTCCGGTCCTGGCGGGCATAGCCGAAATAGGGGAGCACCGCGGTGATGCGCCGGGCCGATGCGCGCTTCAGCGCATCGATCATGATCAGCATTTCCATCAGGTTGTCGTTCGCCGGGAACGAGGTGGACTGCATCACGAACACGTCCTCGCCGCGGACATTCTCGAGGATCTCGACGAAGATCTCCTCATCGGCGAAGCGGCGGACGTTCGCCTGGGTCAGCGGGATCTCGAGATACTCGGCGATCGCCTTGGCGAGCGGCAGGTTCGAATTGCCGGCCATCAATTTCATGTGCGCCACTCCCCAGGCTTGCTACGCTGGAGGCGCATTAGAGGCCAAAGGGCGGGGTTGAAAAGAGCAGATGGCAATTGCGCATGCAGAACCCGCGACGACTGTGGCTTATGTGCTCGACGCCGATGCCCAGATAGCGGCGGCGCGTGCCAATCTCCGGCGCTATCTCCGCTCGCGCCGCGCGTGGATCCGGATGGGGATCGGCCTGCTCCTCATGCTCGCCATCGGCGCGGTGCTCGGCGTGGCGCTCGGCGACGATCCGCTGTGGTGGATGCTGGTCTTCGCGGCCGAGATGATCGTGCTGCTCCCGTTGATCTACGGGCTCCTCTACCTGTTGCTGCCGCGCCGGATCCGGCGGCTGGTGTCCCAGAGCGCGATCTGGCAGCGTCCGGTCGAGGCCACCTGGTCCGCCGCTGGCATGTCGGCCCGTTCGGCGCATGGCGAAACCGAGCTCGCCTGGGGCGACTATCATGGCTGGCACGCCGCGCGTTCGGGCTTCCTCTTCTATTTCAACGACCAGCAATATCAGGTGGTCCCGGCCTCCGCCCTGGCTGCGGGGCAGGCGGAGGCGCTGCGCGCGATCCTGGAAGCGTCGGGCCTGCGCCGGCTCTGAGCCGGTTTGCGCGCGCCGCGCCTGCCCGGTAGAGCGCCGCAATGACCGTCATCACTCGTTTCGCGCCGAGCCCCACGGGCACGCTCCATGTCGGCAATATCCGAACCGCGCTGCACAACTGGATGTTCGCGCGAGGCCAGGGCGGTCGCTTCCTGCTGCGCGTCGACGACACCGATGGCGAGCGCTCGGAGGAGCGCTTCGTCGAGGCGATCCGCGCCGATCTCGCCTGGCTGGGGCTGGTGCCGGACGGGGAAGAGCGCCAGTCCGCCCGCTTCGACCGCTACGAGGCGCGCTTCGCGGAACTGAAGGCCGCCGGGCGAGTCTATCCGGCATATGAGTCCGCGCAGGAGCTCGATCTCAAGCGCAAGGTGCTGCTCGGCCGCGGCCTGCCTCCGGTCTATGACCGGGCCGCGCTGGCGCTGGCCGATGCCGACAAGGCGAAATTCGAAGCGGAGGGCATCCGCCCGCACTGGCGCTTCAGGCTCGATCATGACGCCATGATCGAATGGGACGACCTGGTCCGCGGGCCCCAGCGCTTCGATCCGAAGACGATGAGCGACCCGGTGGTCCGTCGCGCCGACGGCTCCTGGCTCTATCTCCTCCCCTCGGTGATCGACGATGTCGACATGGACGTCTCCCATGTCGTGCGCGGCGAGGACCATGTCTCGAACACCGCGACTCAGCTCCAGATGTTCGCGGCGCTCGGGGCCGCCGCGCCGCGGTTCGCGCACGAGGCGCTGCTCACCGGTGCCGAAGGCAAGCTCTCCAAGCGCCTGGGCTCGCTCGGCATCGCCCATTTCCGCGAACTAGGCATCGAACCCCAGGCGCTGATCGCCCTGCTCGCGCGGCTCGGCACCAGCGACCCCGTCGAGCCGCTCGTCGACGTTGCGCCCCTGGTCGCCAGCTTCGACTTCGCGCGCTTCGGCCGCGCGCCCGCGCGCTTCGACGAGGAGGAACTGGCCCAGCTCAATGCCCGCATCGTCCACCAGCTCGGCTTCGACGCGGTGCGGGACCGGCTGCCGGCGGGGATGGGCCCAGCCGGCTGGGAAGCGATCCGCCCCAATCTGTCGACCGTCGCCGAGGCGGCGGACTGGTGGCAGGTGGTCGAGGGCCCGGTCGCCGCGGCCATCCCCGAGGAGGACCGCGCCTTCCTTGCCCTGGCCGCCGGCATCGCCGAGGGCATCGACTGGTCCGATCCCTGGCCGGCGCTCACCGGCGCGCTGAAGCAGGCTACCGGCCGCAAGGGCCGCGCCCTGTTCCTGCCCCTGCGACTCGCCCTCACCGGCCGCGAGCATGGGCCGGACATGGCCGCCCTGCTCCCGCTGATCGGCAAGGAAAATGCCCTGGCGCGCCTGGGGAGCGCATGATCGACAAAGCATTTGCGCCGGGCATGTAATGATGTATCATCGCCTTTGCCGGCCTGGACCGGCGTTGGAGATGGAGTGCAACGCCATGTATGCCGAACATCGCTACCAGCCCCAGCAATCGCGCGCCGTCAGCATCGGGGCGTCGCTGCTCATCAGCGGGGCGATCATCACCGGGATGATCTATTCGGCGCCGAACGTCGTCCGAATCTTCGTCGACCCGACCATACGGACCTACAACGTCCCCGAGACGGTTCCGCCGCCGCCGATCGATCCGCCCAAGGAACAGCCCAGGATCAAGGCGGAAACGCGGACCCAGCCGCCGATCACCGCGCCCGATCCGATCCTGAAGACGGACAGCGACGTGACGCTGAAGACCAGGCCGGACATCCCGCCGGTGCATCCGGACATCGCCAAGCCGGCCGAGGTCGGCCGGCCGGTCACGGTCGATCCGCCCAAACCGGTGCCGGCCCTGGTCGGGGCGAGGCGCGACCCGCGCTATGCCGATGCCTTCCAGCCCAACTACCCCGCCTCGGAACTGCGCGCCCAGCGCGACGGGCGCGTCTCGGTGCGGGTGCTGGTGGGCCCCGATGGCCGGGTGAAGGCAGTCGAGCAGGTCAGCGCCACCAGCGCCGCGTTCTTCGAGGCGACGAAACAGCAGGCGCTGTCCAAATGGCGGTTCAAGCCGGCGACTCGCGGCGGCGTGGCCGAGGAGAGCTGGATGACGCTCAGCGTCACCTTCCAGATCAAGGACCAGTAACGGAACGTCCTTGATGGAGCGCGGGGGCTGGCTCTCGGGCCTCCGCGCTCCTATCTTCGGCGGCGAGATGAGTTACCTTCAGAGATTCAACCCCCTGCGCGCATTCGGCGATCTGCGGCGCTGGCTTGCCACCCGCAAGCCCTATGAGCTGTGGTTCATGATGCTGGCCATGGTGGTCACGCTCGTGATCCTGTGGATGTTCGTGAAGGATTCGAACGTCGCCACCCCGTACAAGCGCGACATCATCTATGTGCAGCAATGGCGGCTCGACCGCAGCGACGCGGACATCAAGGCGCAACAGGCCAAGGACCTGCCCGAGGAGCTGAAGCGCAAGGCGGCGATCGAGGCGGCGCAGAAGAAGCGCCAGGCCGAATTCAAGAAATATGACGATTGGCTGACCAGCCACGGCTTCTGAGCGATGCGCGCCGGATGGGCGCCGCGCTTGCGCTGGCCGAGCGCGGGCGGGGGCGAAGCGCGCCCAATCCCAATGTCGGCTGCGTGATCGAGCGGGACGGAATCGTGGTCGGCCGCGGCTGGACCCAGCCGGGCGGCCGCCCCCATGCCGAGGCGATGGCGCTGGCCCAGGCAGGGGAGAAGTCGCGCGGCGCGACTTGCTACGTCACGCTCGAGCCCTGCGCGCACGAATCGCCGCGCGGCCCGGCCTGTTCGAGCCTGCTCGTGGCGGCCGGCGTCGCCCGGGTGGTGATCGCGCTCGGCGATCCCGATCCGCGCACCAATGGGGCGGGAGCCGCCCGCCTGCGCGCCGCCGGGATCGACGTGGTGGAGGGCGTCCGCGCCGCCGAGGCGCGCCGTTCCATGGCCGGCTTCCTGACGCGGCTGGAAAAGGGGCGTCCGTTCGTCACGCTCAAGCTGGCGACTTCGCTCGATGGCCGCATCGCGCTTCCCTCGGGCGAGAGCCGCTGGATCACGGGCGCGCAGGCCCGCGCCCATACCCATCTGGAGCGTGCCCGGCACCAGGCGATCCTGGTCGGCCGGCGGACCATGGAAGTCGACCGCCCCCGGCTCGACGTGCGCCTGCCGGGACTCGAGGATCGCTCGCCGCGCCGGCTCGTGCTGTCCTCGACCGGCGATGTCGAGCGGCCCGAGGACATTGCCGGCCTCGAGGGCATCGACCTTCTCTTCGTCGAGGGCGGCGCCGAGACGGGCTCGGCCTTTCTCCGCGCCGACCTGGTCGACAGGCTGCTGCTCTATCGCGCGCCGATCCTGATCGGGCAGGGCAGGGCGGCGCTCGGCGATATCGGGCTCGCCCGGCTGGACGATGCCCATGGCCGCTGGCGGCTGGTCGACGGCCGCATGCTTGGCAGTGACAGGCTGGAGGTCTACGAGCGCGCATAATGTTTACTGGAATCGTCACCGATATCGGCACGGTCGAGGCAGCCGACAGGCAGGGCGACCTGCATGTCCGCGTCTCCACCGCCTATGAAACCGCGGGCATCGACCTCGGCGCCTCGATCTCCTGCTCGGGCGTGTGCCTGACGGTGGTCGACAAGGGCGTGGATGCGGGAGGCGACGGCTGGGTCGCGTTCGACGTCTCGGGCGAGACGATCAGCCGCACCGCGCCGGGCATGTGGGCCTCGGGCCGCAAGCTCAACCTCGAGCGGGCGTTGCGCCTGGGCGACGAGCTGGGCGGGCATATCGTCACCGGCCATGTCGACGGGATCGGCACGGTGAAGGCGATCGAGGAGATCGGCGGCTCGCACCATGTCGTCATCCTCGCCGGCCCCGAGCTGGCGCCCTATATCGCGCCCAAGGGCTCGATCACCGTCGACGGCGTCTCGCTTACGGTCAATGCGCTGCGCGATACGGCCGAAGGCGTGGAATTCGACCTCAACATCATTCCCCATACCGCCGCAGTCACTACATTCGGCGCACTCGAAGCAGGGCAGGCCGTCAATCTCGAGATCGACGTGCTCGCCCGTTATCTGCAGCGCATGGAGGCGCTCCGTGGCAAAGCCTGAACGAGCCAACGAACTTGGGCGCCTGAAGCACGCCTTCCTCTCCTCGCCCGAGGAACTGATCGACGAGGCCCGCAACGGCCGGATGGTGATCCTGGTCGACGACGAGGACCGCGAGAACGAAGGCGATCTCGTCATCCCCGCCCAGATGGCGACGCCCGACGCAGTCAACTTCATGGCGCGCTTCGGACGCGGACTGATCTGCCTCGCGCTCACCGCCGAGCGCGGCCGCCAGCTCCAGCTCGAGCCGATGGCGCGCGTGAACGGCACGCCGCTCGGCACGGCGTTCACGGTCTCGATCGAAGCGAAGGAAGGCATTTCGACGGGCATCTCGGCCGCCGATCGCGCGCGCACCGTCGCGGTGGCGATCGATGCGGCCAACGGGCCGGATGCGATCACCTCGCCCGGCCATGTCTTCCCGCTGATCGCCCGCGACGGCGGCGTCCTCGTCCGCACCGGCCATACCGAGGCGGCGGTCGATCTCGCGCGGCTCGCCGGGCTCAACCCGTCGGGCGTGATCTGCGAGATCATGAAGGACGACGGCACCATGGCTCGTCTCGACGATCTCATCGCCTTCGCCCAGTTCCACAACCTCAAGCTCGGCACGATCCGCGACCTGATCGCCTATCGCCGCCGCCACGACCATCTTGTCGAGAAGCGTGCCGAGACCCGCTTCGAGAGCGAATGGGGCGGCGAATGGACCGCGATGACCTTCTGGAACAAGGCGACGGAGAGCGAGCAGGTCGCGCTGGTCAAGGGCAGGATCGATCCGGCCAGGCCCACGCTCGTCCGCATGCATGCGCTTTCGCCCTTCTCCGACATCTTCGGCGAGGGTGGCGCGCGCGGCGGGCTGCTGCGCCGTTCGATGGAGATCATCGCCCAGGAAGGCGCGGGCGTCGTGGTCGTGATCAACAAGCCGCGTCCGGACCAGTTCAGCGTCGCGCTCCAGGCCCGCGAAGGCAAGCTCGAGGCCAAGGACATGGACGAGCTGCGCGACTATGGCGTCGGCGCGACGATTCTCACCGAACTCGGCGTCCAGGACATGGTCCTGCTCACCAACACCCATCACACGCTGGTCGGGCTCGACGGTTATGGCCTGTCGATCGTCGGCGAGCATCCCATCGATACCGGAGAATGACTTGGCACGTGTCCTGATCGTCGAAGCGCGCTTCTACGCGCATCTGAATGACTTGCTGCTCGAGGGCGCGCGCGCCGCGATCGAAGCGGCCGGGCATCAGCACGAGACCATTACGGTGCCGGGCGCGCTGGAGATTCCAGGTGCGGTGGCGATGGCCGCCGAGACCGGGCGCTACGATGCGTTCGTCGCGCTCGGCGTGGTGATCCGCGGCGAGACCTATCATTTCGAGATCGTCTCGAACGAAAGCGCGCGGGGCCTGATGGCGCTGGCGATGGACGGGATCCCGATCGGCAACGGTATCCTTACGGTCGAGAACGAGGCCCAGGCGCTCACCCGCGCCAGGCCGGACGAGAAGGACAAGGGCGGGGAAGCCGCCAAGGCCGCGCTGGCGATGCTCGCGCTCAAGAGCCGGTTGGGCTGACAGCCATGGACATGCCCCCCTCCCGCTACCGCGTAGTGGAGCAGGGGCGCCGGCTGGTCGTGATCGATACGCTGGCGGGGGAACCGGTCCGCCCGGTTCCCAGCGCTCCGGAAATGCCGGGCGAACGGCGGCGGCGCATGGAAGCGCCGCGCCCGCGGGACCGGGCCGCGCCGCCGCTCCGGAGGCCCGAGCCGGGCGGCCGCCATGCGGGCGGAGAGGGGCTCGGCTTCACCACCGCGCGCTGGTTCGACGATAAAGGCCCGCGCACGATCCGCATCGGCCCGGAGAGTCAGGGCCAGATCGCGGTCGTCGCGGCGATCCTGCTCGTGGTGGCGATCTTCTGCATCGCGATCATCGGCTGGCCGGCCCTCTTCGTGCTGGGCTTTCTCGCGCTCAACCCCAAGACGCGTGGCGGCCTCCGCGCGGCCGCCACCGGCTGGCTCACCGCGCTCGACAGGGGCGGTGGCTAGACCGCTGCCGGATAGTCGGTATAGCCCTCGGCTCCGCCGATATAGAACAGGTCCTCGCGCTGCGGATTGAGCGGCAGGCCCTCGCGCAGCCGCCGCGGCAGGTCCGGATTGGCGAGGGAGGTGCGGCCAAAGGCGATCGCATCGGCCTCGCCCGCGTCGAGCACGGCCTGGGCGTCGTCGAAATGATAGTCGGCATTGAGCGCCAGCGGGCCCTTGAACACCTTGCGCATCACCGGATGCACCGGCGGGTGGTCGGGCAGCCCGCGCGTGCCGCCCGGGCGCGGCTCGCGCATCTCGAGAAAGGCGATGCCGATCTCGTCGAGCGCCGCCGCCGCCGCTTCGAACAGCGCATGCGGGCTGCTGTCGTTGACGCCCTGCACCTCGCCGTTGGGGGAAAGCCGCACGGCCGTGCGGTCGCCGCCGATCGTATCGACCACCCGCTGCGTCACTTCGCGCAACAGCCGCACCCGGTTGGGGATCGCACCGCCATAGCCGTCGTCGCGGAAATTGGCATTGTCGCGCAGGAACTGGTCGATCAGATAGCCGTTCGCGGCGTGGATCTGCACCCCGTCGAAGCCGGCACGGATCGCATTGCGGGCCGCATTGGCATAATCGTCGAGTATGCCGGGGATCTCGTCGGTGCGTAGCGGCCGCGCTTCGCCGTAGGGGCGCCTGATCTCGCCGCTATCCTCCGCCGGATAGGTGCGGACGGTGCCCGGCGCAGTGGTGGCGGAGGCCGAGACGGGCCGGGCGCCGTCCAGGAAGTCGGAATGGACCAGCCGGCCCATGTGCCAGAGCTGCGCGACGATGCGCCCGCCGGCCTGGTGCACCGCTTCCACCACCGGCTTCCAGGCGTCGGTCTGCGCCTCATTCCACAGGCCGGGGGCATAGGCCCAGCCCAGGCCCTGCCGGCTGATGCCGGTCGCCTCGGAGAGGATCAGCCCGGCGCTCGCCCGTTGCGCATAATATTCGGCCATGATCGGCGTCGGCACATGCGCGCGCGTTGCGCGGCCGCGCGTCAACGGCGCCATCAGCATGCGGTTCGGCGCATGGATCGCGCCCAGCTGGATCGGATCGAACAGGCTCGGCATCGAGGCGGTTTCCCTAACGACTGTGACGGCGGCCAAATAGGTGGCTAAGGGGGCACATGCATCGGCCCGGACCCCCAAGAAAAGCTCCCGCATCGCAAACCGCCTCTGCGTTGCCGATCGCGGCATTGCTCGCCGGCAACGTCGCGCTCGCCTTCGGGCCGTGGTTCGTGCGGCTGGCCGATGTCGGGCCGGTGGCGGCCGGGATCCTGCAGACCACGCTCGCCAATGCGACGCTGTTCGGCAATTCGGCGACGCTGATGTACCCGATCTACGGCTTCGTCGTCGCGCGCATGTGGCCGACGCGGACCCAGGGGATCGCGCTGGCGCTCGCCGCGGCCGGGGCGGGGCTGCTGCTCGGCCGCTCCTATCAGCTCTCGCCCGATCATCTGGTCGGCGACCTGCTCTGCCTGCTCGCGGGCACGCTCTACACCGTCTATTTCGTGCTGATGGGCAAGGCGCGCGAAGCGATGGCGCCGCTTCCGGCGCTCGCGCTGTCCACGCTGGCCAGCCTGCTGCCTCTCCTGCTCGCCGCGCTGCTGTTCGGCGAGAAATTCTGGCCGGAGCATTGGGGCGTGCTGATCGGCCTCGCGCTGGCGAGCCAGGTCGTGGGGCAGGGGCTGATGATCTACGCGATCGGCCTTCTCCCGCCCCTCGTCGTCGGCATCGCCCTGCTCACCCAGCCGATCGTCGCGGGGGCGGTGGGCTGGATCGTCTATGGCGAGCGGCTCGGCCTCGCCGATTTCATCGGCGCGGTGCTGGTCGCGATCGCATTGGTGCTGGTGCGCGGCGGCGGCACGCGGGTTGCGCCGGAAGCTGAGGGGACTAAACCGGCATGATGGACCTGAAGGACGCGACTCTCGACGAACTTCGCGCCGCGCTTGCGCCGGAAGTGGCGGCCAATGCGGCGTTCGACGGCTGGAACAACCGCGCGCTCGACGCCGCGGCGGACGGCCTGGGCATCGACCGCGACGTCGCCCGGCTCGCCTTCACCGACGGGCCGGTGGCGATGATCGACGCCTGGTTCGCCGCGATCGACGCCGCGATGCTTGCCCGCTTCACGCCGGAGCAGCTTGGCGGCATGAAGATTCGCGCCCGTATCACCGCGCTGGTCGAGGCCCGGCTCGATCTCGCCGCACCGCACCGCGAGGCGCTGCGCCGCGCGCTCGCCATCCTCGCCATGCCGCAGAACGCGGCGCGCGGGGCCCGGCTCGGCTGGCGCGCCGCCGACGCGATGTGGCGGGCGGCCGGCGACACCGCGACCGACTACAACCATTATTCCAAGCGCATGACGCTCGGCGCCGTCTATGCCGCGACGATCGCGGTGTTCCTCGACGACGAGAGCGAAGGCCATGCCGATACGCGTGCCTTCCTGGCGCGCCGGATCGAGAACATCATGCAGTTCGAGCGTGCCAAGGCGAAGTGGCTGACGCCGCCCGAGCATCGCTTCAGCCTTTCCCGCTTCGTCGGCCGGCTGCGCTACCCGGCGGCTTGATTCAAGGGCCGGCGCCTCGCTGCGGCCAGGCCGTCCCCGGGGGGATGGCCCGGTGCGGGGACGGGGCAGGACATATCCTACTGGCGTACCCTCGTCGCAATTGATAATGACTCGCAGCATGAATGCCCCCGCTGCGATTCCCGTGCCCGTACCGCTTGCCAGCCTGCCCCGCCACAAGCCCGCGGCCGTCGCCACGATCGACTGGAGCAAGCTGAGCGAGCCCGAGGGCCGGCGCCTGCGCGAGCTGGGGCTGGACGAGGGCGTCGAGGTGGAGCTGCTCCACAAGTCGGGCCTGCTCGGCGGCGGGCCGATCGCTTGCCGGATCGGCCGGATGATCGTCGCGCTGCGCCGCCACGTCGCTTCGGCGATCCACGTCAGTCCCGGCGCATGAACGCCGCGCCGCTGGTTGCGCTGGTCGGCAATCCCAATGCCGGCAAGAGCGCCCTGTTCAACGCGCTGACCGGTGCGCGGCAGAAGGTGGGCAATTATCCGGGCGTCACCGTGGAGCGCCACGCCGGCCGCCTGTCGCTGCCCGATGGCCGCCCGGTCGAGCTGCTCGACCTGCCCGGCACCTATAGCCTCGATCCCTCCTCCCCCGACGAGGCGGTGACGCGCGACGTGCTGTTCGGCAAGCAGCAGGGCGAGAAGCTGCCCGATGCGATCATCGTGGTGGTCGATGCCACCAATCTCGACAATCACCTGCGCTTCACGCTCCAGCTGGCTGCCCTGGGCCTGCCCATGGTGGTCGCGCTCAACATGGTCGACATGGCCGAGCGCGACGGCCTGATCCTCGACGCTGCGGCGCTGGAGCGCGAACTCGGCGTGCCGGTGGTCGCCACCGTCGCGGTGCGCAAGCGCGGGATCGACACGCTCAAGGAGCGGCTGGGCGAAGCGGTCAGGGGCAATCACAAGCTGCGCGAGGGCGCGGGCGTCCAGCACGACATCGTCGTCCTCCAGCGCCGCGCCCGCCAGATCGCCGCCGCGGTCACCGTCTCGGAGACGGCCGCGCGCCGCTGGACCCACCGGATCGACGCCGTCGTGCTCCATCCCGTCGCCGGGCCGATCATCCTGCTCGCGCTGATGTTCGTCATGTTCCAGTCGGTCTTCGCCTGGGCCGAGGCGCCGATGGGCTGGATCGAGGCGGGCATGGCCTGGCTCGAGGGCGCCGTCGCCGGTGCGCTGCCCGACGGGTTTCTCCGCGACTTCCTCGTCCAGGGCCTGATCGCCGGCGTCGGCGCCGTCGTCGTCTTCCTGCCGCAGATCCTGATCCTCTTCGCCTTCATCCTGGTGCTCGAGGCGACCGGCTACATGGTCCGTGCCGCGATGCTGATGGACCGGGTGATGGCCGGTGTCGGCCTGTCCGGCCGCGCCTTCATTCCCCTGCTCTCCAGCTTCGCCTGTGCGGTGCCCGGCATCATGGCGACGCGCACGATCGCGGACGAGAAGGACCGGCTCACCACCATCCTGATCGCGCCGCTGATGACCTGTTCGGCGCGCCTGCCGGTCTATGCGATCATCATCGGCGCGCTGATTCCCGATCGCGCGGTGCTGCCTGGCATCGGGCTGCAGGGGCTGGTGCTGTTCGGGCTCTACATCCTTGGCATCGCCGGCGCCTTCTGCGCGGCGCTGCTGCTCCGCCGCACGGTGACAAAGGGTGCGACTTCGGGCTTCATGATGGAGATGCCCAAATACCAGCTGCCGCGCCTGCGCGACATCGTGCTCGGCCTGTGGCAGCGCGCCGAGATCTTCCTGAAGCGGGCCGGCACCACCATTGCCGCCACCGTCGCCATCCTGTGGCTGCTCGCCACCTTCCCCCAGGCGCCGGCGGGCATGAAGCAGAGCGAATATTCGATCGCCGGGCGCATCGCGAGCGGGATCGAGGTGGTGGTGAAGCCGATCGGGTTCAATCACGACATCGCGCTGGCGCTGCTTCCGGCGATGGCCGCGCGCGAGGCGGCGGTGGCGGCGATCGGCACCGTCTATGCGGTCGACAATCCCGAGGATGCCAAGGGCGAGGCGACGATCACCGAGAATCTGCGCAAGCGCTGGAGCCTGCCGACCGCGCTCGCCTTCCTGATGTGGTTCGTCTTCGCGCCCCAGTGCATTTCGACGATCGCGGTGACGCGGCGCGAGACCAATGGCTGGAAATGGCCGATGTTCATGATCGGCTATCTCTTCACGCTCGCCTATGCGGCGGCGGGGCTCACCTATTGGAGCGCGGTGGCGCTGGGGCTCTAGATCCGTCCTGCGTTCCTTCCGTCATCCCCGCGCGGGCGGGGTGACGAGGGTGGGGCGCTCAATCGCGCCTGGCATCGTCCAGCGTCTTCGCGATGCGCGCCTTTTCGGCGGCCTCGGCCTGCTTCTCGGCCCTGGTGCGGCCGAAGCGCGCGCGATTTTCCTGTGCACGGATCGGCTTCTCGGCCCTTGCCCTGGCCTTGCGCGCCTTGTTGAAGTTGATGATCTCGGCCATATCCTCACCAAAGCATCTACAGATTTCGAAGCGGAGTTTCCATGGCGGGCAGCGTCAACAAAGTGATCCTGGTGGGCAATCTTGGGCGCGATCCCGAGAGCCGCAGCTTCCAGAATGGCGGCAAGGTGGTCGAGCTGCGCATCGCCACCTCGGAAAGCTGGAAGGACCGCAACTCGGGCGAGCGCAAGGAAAAGACCGAGTGGCACACGGTCAAGGTCTTCAACGAAGGCCTGGCGAACGTCGCCGAGCGCTACCTGCGCAAGGGCAGCAAGGTCTATATCGAAGGTGCGCTGACCACGCGCAAATGGCAGGATCAGAACGGCCAGGACCGCTATTCGACCGAGATCGTGCTCCAGGGCTTCAACTCGGTGCTCACCATGCTCGACGGCGCGCCCGGCGGTGGCGGTGGTGCTGGCGGCGGCTTCGGCGGCGGCCGCGCATCTGGCGGTGACGATTGGAACTCGGGCGGCGGCGACGAGTTTGCCGGTCAGTCGTCCAGCCGGGGCGGCGGCAATTTCAACAGCGGCGGCCAGCGTTCGGGCGGCGGCGGCGGTGGCGGCGGCAGCTTCGGCGGCGACTTCCCGGACGAACTGGACGACGACGTTCCGTTCTGACCTTCGGAAAGGATTACCATGCGCGGCGCGGGGGCGGGATTGGCCGTGCTGGCGGCGGCCTGGGGCGGCCCCAAGCCGACCAGCGACCCCGCCGCGCAGAATGTGATCGAGGCGGCCTCGAAGGGCGGGCCCGCCAAGGTCGCCGCCGGCACCTGCAACGACAAGCCCGATTTCGTGCCGGTCTACAAGGAAGCCAAGATCATCAGCTGCACCAGCGGCGATGTCGCGGTGACGGGGAAGCGCAGCGGCACGGTGATCTACACCGATTTCGCCACGCCCGCGGCGATCCTCGCCTGGTCGAAGCAGCAGGCCATCGCATCGGGCCTGTCGCTTGGTATCGAGGACGGCAAGTCGTTCAGCGCGACGGAGGGCGACCGGCGCACGCTGCGGGTGATGGCCGAATCGGGCACGGCGACCACCAACGTCACCGTCAACTGGGGCGTGAAGCGCTAGCGCCGGAAATTCAGGCTTCGACGATCTCGGCGACGCCGAACCTGCCCGCCTGGTAATCGGCGAAGGCCTGGCGGATCTCGGCCTCGCTGTTCATCACGAAGGGCCCATGCGCCACGATCGGCTCGTCGATCGGGGCGGCATGGCCGAACAGGAACAGCGCGGGAGCGTCGGCGGCGATCGTCACCGCGTCGCCGGGGGTCAGCTCGGCGAGATGGAAATGCGCGACCGCCGTGCCTTCCCCGTGGAACACGCCCCGCACGGCATAGAGGAACACGTCGCGCCCCTCGAGCCCGGAAAAGGTCACGCTGCCGCCGGCCGCGATCTCCACCCAGCTCAGGAAGACGCCGGTCAGCGAATCGACCACGCCCCTGGCCTGGCCGAAACTGCCCGCGACCAGGTGGACGGTGGCACCGTCGACGGCGACCGACGGAATCGCCCCGGCCTGTGCGCCGACATAGCGCGGCGCTGTCATCTTGAGCCTGGAGGGCAGGTTCACCCAGAGCTGGAGGATCTCCATCGGCCCGCCGTCACGCTTGAACTCGGCGGGCGAGACTTCGGCATGGACGATGCCGCTGCCCGCGGTCATCCACGGGATGCCTCCGGCGCGAATGATGCTCGCATGGCCGGCGCTGTCGGTATGCGCCAGTTCGCCCGCCAGGATGAACGTCACCGTCTCGAAACCGCGGTGCGGATGCGGGCCGAAGGGCAGGCCGCGATTGTTCGCCGGATAGGTCTGCGGGCCGTGATGGTTGAGGAACAGGAAGGCGCCGACATGCCCGATCGCCGGGCCCGGCACCGGCCGCCGCGTGACGAGGTCGCCGATGTCGTCGCGAAAGGCCGGGTGCACCCGCTTCACCGTCCGCATCGCATCACCTCCTCAGCAGGAACACCGCATGTTCGGCGAACAGATTGGCCATCGCCGAGCCGCAGCGCTGGTCGCCCGACAGGAACCAGCTGCCCTCCAGCGTGATCCCGCGCCCCTGCACGAACGCGCGAAAATCGTCGACGGTCACATGGTGGATGTTGGGCGTGGCATACCATTCTACCGGCAGCAGCCGCGTCACCGGCATCCGCCCGCCGAACAGCAGCGAGGCGCGCACCCGCCAATGGGCGAAGTTGGGGAAGGAGACGAAGGCGTGCTTGCCGATGCGCAGCAGGTTCTCCAGCACCAGGTCCGGGTGGCGGGTGGTCTGCAGCGTCTGGCTGAGGATGGCATAGTCGAAGCTATGGTCCGGATAGTCGGCCAGGTCGGTATCGGCATCGCCCTGCACCACCGAGAGGCCCCGGCCCACCGCCGCCGCCACGTCGCCCGCGTCGAGCTCGAGCCCGCGCGCATCGACCTGGCGGGTGTCGCGCAGCGCCGCCATCAGCGCCCCATCGCCGCAGCCCACGTCGAGCACGCGGCTGCCCGCCGCCACGTTCGCGGCGATGATCGCCAGGTCCGGGCGCAGAGTCATCGCGTGTAGAGATCCACGTCGTGCCGTTCCATGCAGCGCTCGGGATGCGGGATCTGCGTCCAGCCGAGCTTGGCATAGAGGGGCTGCATGTCGCGCGTGAAGAGCAGCCAGCGGCGCAGGCCCGCCAGCTCGGGGTGCGCCTGCACCGCTTCGAGCATCTGCGTCGCCACGCCCCGGCCCCGGTGTGCCGGCAGCACGAACACGTCCGCCAGATAGGCGAAGGTGGCATGGTCGGTGATGATCCGGGCAAAGCCGACCTGCTCGTTCTGGCCGGCCTCGTCCTTGGCGAAGGCGCCGGCGCAGAAGGAATTGCCGATCGCGTTCTCGACGATGTGCCGCGGGATGCCCTTGGCCCAATAGGATCCGCTCAGGAACGCGTGGATCAGGTCGAGATCCAGCTCGGCCTTGTCGAACGAGATGCGATAGTCGCTCATGCCGTCCCCGCTTCCAGGAAGCCGCGCACCACCCGGTCGAGCTCGGGGCTCTCGAGCAGGAAGGCGTCATGGCCGAAGGGTGATCTCAGTTCGACGAAGCTCGCCCGCGCGCCCGCCGCGTTGAGCGCATGGACGATCGTGCGCGATTCGCTCGTCGGATAGAGCCAGTCGGTGTCGAAGCTGACCACGCAGAAGCGCGCGCCGCTGCCCCGGAAGGCGCTGGCGAGCAGCCCGCCATGCTCCTCGGCCAGGTCGAAATAGTCGAGCGCCCGGGTGATGTAGAGATAGGAATTGGCGTCGAACCGGTCGACGAACGCCAGGCCCTGGTGGCGCAGATAGCTCTCCACCTGGAAGTCGGCGTCGAAGCCGAAGGTCTTGGCGCCGTCCGGTTTCTCCGGGCGGCTCTGCAGCTTGCGCCCGAACTTGGCGGTGAGCCCCGCCTCGGAGAGATAGGTGATATGCGCCGCCATCCGCGCCACCGCCAGCCCGGCGGCGGGGGGATCATTGTCGGCATAATAGTCGCCGCCGCGCCATTTGGGATCGGCCATCACGGCCTGGCGGCCGACTTCGTGGAAGGCGATGTTCTGCGCGGAGTGCCGTGCGGCGCTGGCGATGACCACGGCCGAGGCGACGCGCTCGGGAAAGGTCGCCGCCCAGCTCAGCGCCTGCATGCCGCCCATCGAGCCGCCGACCACGGCGAACAGCTTTCCCACGCCGAGATGATCGAGCAGCATCGCCTGCGCACGAACCATGTCGCGGATGGTGATGACCGGGAAGCCCATTCCCCAGGGGTTGCCCGTGGCGGGATTGACCGTCGCCGGCCCCGAGCTGCCCAGGCAGCTGCCCAGCACGTTCGAGCAGACGACGAAATAGCGATCGGTGTCGATCGGCTTGCCCGGCCCCACCATCCGCGCCCACCAGCCGGGCTTGCCGGTGCGCGGATGGGTGGAGGCGACATGCTGATCGCCGGTCAGGGCATGGCACACCAGGATCGCGTTGCCGCCATCGGGCGTGAGGGTGCCATATGTCTCGTAGCCGATGTCGAGCGGCGACAGCAGCCCGCCGCCGTCGAGGCGCAGCGGCCCCGGCAGCGTCACCGAACGGCCAGTGCCATAACGCGGATCGTCGGACATTCCGCGGTCGTTAGGAGGCTGTGCGTTCCGGTTCAAGCGGCCTTGGCATCGATCCGCCTGCCAAGGACGGCGGCGGCGGCCATCCGCCCGGTCTGCGCGGCGCCGTTCATATAGCCCGGAAAGGCATCGGAGAGATGCTCGCCCGCGAACCAGATCCGCCCCGCATGGGGAACCTGGTCGTCGCCCTCGCCCTCGACGTACAGCAGCTTCGAGAAGCGCGTGAGCTGGCCGGGGGCATAGTTGCAATAGGCGCCGAGCGTGAGTGCCTGGGCATGCCAGTTGGTGCGGGTGAAAGGGCCGGTGGCGGCCTCGACCAATCCCGGGATCGCGGCGGCGGCGCTGTCGGCGAAGCGCGCGGCGAGCGCGGAGGGCGCTTGGCCCTGCGCGCGCAGCACTTCGTCGCCGCCCAGAAACCAGGTCCAGACCGGCGAGAGCCCGTCCTTGCGGTGGACGCTGCCGTCCCAGCCCAGTGCCCAGCCGGCACGCGGATCGGTCTGCCACAGCTCGCCGCCCACGCCCATCGGCCGGCGCCACGGCATGGCATTGGTGCCCGACTGGACCTTCTCGTTGAAGCCCAGCTCCATCTCGCCGATAAAGGCGCGCCAGGCGGCGGGAAGCGGCACGCGGAAATCGATCTGGCGGGTAAGCGGCCCGGGCACCGCGACGATCAGCGTATCGGCATCCGCGGTCGAACCGTCGAGGAAATGGAGCTTCAGCCCCGGCTCGACGCGGTGCAGGCGCTTGCCGGTGGCGATCCGATCGGCATGGAACGCGCTCATCGCCGCGATCAGCGCCGAGCTGCCGCCCTCGATCACATAGCGCTCGTCGGCGCCGCCCAGCACTTCGGCACGCCGGCCGTCCACTGTCGGCAAGTTGAAGATCAGCTCGATCGCCGAGGCGCGATTGGGCTCGACGCCATATTCGGTGCGGCTGGTCGCCTCGAGCAGCTGGCGGACCCAGGGCTCGCGGACCCGGGCGGCGTGCCTTTCGAGATAGTCGTGGATCGACAGGCGATCGAGGCGGGGCGCGACGCGGGCATGGTCCCGGTCCAGCCGGTCGGCGTCCTTCCCGATCTGCGCGGCGATCGGACGCAGCGCCGCGGCCAGCTCCGCGTCGCTCACGAGCCGGCCGTTCGCGAGGATCAGCGTATCGTGCGGCTCGTTCTTGCGGTCGAGCAGCGCCACGCCGAAGCGCGCGAGCAGCGCATGCATGTCATAATGGTCGGTGTTGACCAGCTGGCCGCCCGCCTCGAACGTCCAGTCGCCCGATCTGGGCGTGTACATCCGCCCGCCGGTGCGGCCGCGGCCTTCGTACAGAAAGGCATCGATGCCGGCCTTGCGCAGATGATGAAGCGCGCTGAGGCCGGCGATGCCGCCGCCGACGATCGCCACCCGCCCGGGCGGGCGCGCCGCGGCGGCGCGGGGAAAGGTGCCCGCAATGCCGGTCGCGGCCATCGCCCGCAGCACCGCGCGCCGTGTCGCGCCGCTCGCGCCCTTGACCGGCATCGCCTCGCCGGCCGCTTCCAGATTGCGCCGCCGCGCCGCTTCCAGCGCGCGCCAGACGATGCCGTTCCCCCGCATTGCCCCTCCCTGGCTCCCTTTAACCATGAAGCCCTAGAGCCTGACCCTTGCCATCCGGTAACCATTCCGCCAAGCCGCGCGACCATGACCGCACCAGTTCCCAAGCCCTGGATCATGGAAATCGCCCCCTATGTGCCGGGGCGCTCCACCACCGATGACGGCCGCAGGGTCTCGAAGCTCTCGTCCAACGAGAACCCGCTCGGCACCTCGCCCAAGGCGCGCGCGGCGTTCCTGACCGCCGCGACCAGCCTCGAGCGCTATCCCGATGCCAGCGCCGTCGAGTTGCGCGAGACGATCGCGGCGCGATACGGCCTCGATCCCGCGCGGATCATCTATGGCAATGGCTCGGACGAAGTGCTTCACCTCGCCGCCGGCGCCTTTGCCGGCCCGGGCGACGAGATCATCTACGTCCACTACGGCTTCACCGTATATCCGATCGCCACCCGCCGGGTCGGCGCGACGCCGGTGGTGGCGCCGGACAAGGACTATGCGACCGACGTCGACGCCATCCTCGCCTCGGTGACCGAGCGCACCAAGATCGTCTTCGTCGCCAACCCCAACAACCCGACCGGCACCTATGCGCCGCGCAGCGAGATCCTGCGCCTCCATGCCGGCCTGCCCAGCCATGTGCTGCTCGTGCTCGACCATGCCTATGCCGAATATATCGAAGGCGACGACGACGATGGCGGCATGGAACTGGCCCGCACCGCGCCCAACGTGCTGGTGACGCGCACCTTCTCCAAGATGTACGGGCTCGCCGCCGAGCGGATCGGCTGGGGCTATGCCTCGGCGCCGATCATCGAAGCGATGCACCGCATCCGCCTGCCCTTCTCGATCACCATCGCCGGCACCGCCGCGGCGGTCGCCGCGCTGGGCGATACCGATTTCGTCGCCCACACCAAGGCGCACAATGCCGAATGGCGCCGCTGGTTCGCGGACGAGATCGCCAAGCTGGGCAACAAGGGCCTGCGCGCCGTGCCGAGCCAGGCGAACTTCGTGCTGGTGCTGTTCGAGGACCAGCTCGGCGCCGAGGCAGCGTACAAGGGACTGATGGACGCCGGCTATATCGTCCGCTGGCTGCCCGGACAGGGGCTGCCGCACGGCCTGCGCATCACCATCGGCACCGAGGAAGAGACGCGCGGGGTGATCGCGGCGCTTCGCAGCCTGGCGGGCGAGGACTGATGCTGCCCTTTGCCCGGGTGACGATCATCGGCCTGGGCCTGATCGGCTCTTCGATCGCGCGCGCAGTGCGGCAGCACATGCCGAGTGCGCGCGTGACCGGCTTCGACGCCGATCCGGCGGTGCGCGAGACTGCCTTGCGCATCGCGCTGTGCGACGACGTCGCGGACACCGCCGGCACTTCGGTGATCGACGCCGATCTCGTCATCCTGTGCGTCCCCGTCGGCGCGATGGGCGCGGCGGCGGCCGGCATCGCCGCGGACCTGCCCGCCGACGCGATCGTCAGCGATGTCGGCTCGTGCAAGGAAAGCGTGGTCGAGGCGGTGCGCACCGCGCTGCCGGACGCGACCTTCGTTCCCGCGCACCCGGTGGCGGGCACCGAGAATAGCGGCCCCGAGGCCGGCTTCGCCTCGCTGTTCCACGGCCGCTGGTGCATCGTCACGCCGGTGGCGGGCACCGACGCACTGGCCGTGGAGCGGGTGCGCGAATTCTGGAAGCGGCTGGGCGCCGAAGTCGAGACGATGGCCCCCGACCATCACGATCGCGTGCTGGCGGTGACCAGCCACCTGCCCCACCTGATCGCCTATACGATCGTGGGCACCGCGTCGGACATGGAGGAAGTCACCCAGTCCGAGGTCATCAAATATTCGGCCGGCGGCTTCCGCGACTTCACGCGCATCGCCGCCTCGGACCCGACGATGTGGCGCGACGTGTTCCTGGCGAACAAGGAAGCGGTGCTCGACATGCTCCAGCGCTTCTCCGAGGACCTGACCGCGCTCCAGCGCGCGATCCGCTGGGGCAAGGGCGACGAACTGTTCGAGCTGTTCACGCGCACCCGCGCCATCCGCCGCTCGATCATCGAGCAGGGCCAGGACGACGCGGCGCCCGATTTCGGCCGCACGCACGACTAGCTTCCCGCGGAGCGACGCCGACGTTCCGCCGGAAGGTCGCGAACGCCTGCGCCCGCAGGATCCCGTCGTTCCGACAGGCGAAAGCGCGGCCGGACGCCGATCCGGCCGCGGGCGGCGGCTCAACCGTTCAGTGCGTTGATCCCCGCATGCACCCGGGCCTCGGCTTCGGCGCGAGGCAGGCCGGGCGGGATCATCGGCTCGAACCGGAAGGTGACGACGCCCGGCTTCTTGATTCCGTGCTTGGGCCATACATGGCCGCTCTTCACCGCGATCGGCACCACGGGCAGGTCGAGCATTCGATACAACCCGGCAAAGCCCGAACGCAGTTCGGGCTTCTCGCCCGGCTTCACCCGCGTCCCCTCCGGGAAGATCATCACCGATCGGCCCTGCCGCAATGCGGCTTGCGCGTCCTTCATCATCGCGCGCAGCGCCGAGGCATTGGCGGTGCGGTTGACGATGATGACGCCATAGCGCCGCGCCGCCCAGCCCCAGAGCGGGATCCGCGCCAGCTCGCGCTTCATCACCGTGGCGGGCGAGCCCAGCAGCCGGCTCAGCTCCAAGGCCTCGAACAGCGATTCGTGCTTGCCCGCGAACAGCACCGGGCCCTTGGGTATCTCGCCCTCGATCCTTACCCGGATCCCCAGGATCCAGCGCGCCGACCAGCGCATCAGCGCCACCCAGCCCATCGCATAGCTGCGCAGCGCGTCGCCGCCCAGCACGGCGACGAAGGGCACGAGCAGCACCATCGGCACCGACAGGCCGTAGAAGAAGATCGAGAAGGCGAGCGTGCGGAGCAGGTTCATCAGCTGGCGCCGAGCAGCAGCGCGATCCGCCGCACGAGATATTTGTGATATTCGCGGAACAGCATCGCGAAGCCCGGCTGGCTGCGCACCGGATCGCCGATCACCTCGACGCCCTTCAGGGCATGGGCCAGCTCGAGCCGGGCGCGCGGCATGTGCCAGTCGGACGTCACCAGCCGCACCGTCCTGTACCGGTGCTCCTTCACCCATTCCGCGGTCTCCTCCGCGTTGGAGCGGGTGTCGACCGCCTGCCAGCCCAGGTCGACGCAGCAGCGCATCAGCTTCCGGTCGATCTTGTATTCCGCGGCGAACTCGCCGGGGCGCACATCGGGATCGACGCCGCTGACCAGCATCCGCTGGGCATCGCCCGCGCGCAGCACCTCGAGCCCGCGGTCGATGCGCTTCGATCCGCCGGTCAGCACCACGATCGCGTCGGTCTTGCGGTTCTCCAGCGGGTGGCCGAGCGAGAGCATGAACGCCGCGAAGCCGAGCAGCCAGGCGATCAGCACCAGGGCAATGAGGCGCAGGATCACAGCGTACGGCCCAGCGCACGCAGCACGGTGCTCCGCGCCGCGAAGGTGGCGAGCAGCGCGAAGCCCAGCGGCAACAACAGGAGCAGGAACCAGTCGCGCTGCTGCAGCGCCACGCCGCTCAGCATCTCCGAGCCCACCAGTGCCATGCGCGACTGGAGGAACCAGACGAGTCCCAGCGCCGCCGCGGAGCCGAGCAGGCCGCCGAACAGCGTGTCGAACGCGATCCGCCGCTGGAACAGGCGGGCAATCTGGACATCGGTGGAGCCGAGCATGTGCAGCACATCGATGGTGTCGCGGTGCGTGTCCAGCCCCGAACGCGCGGCGAGCAGGACCACGGCGGCAGTGGCGGTGGCGATCAGCAGCATCAGCCCCACCGCGAGCCAGCTCATCGTGGTCATGAAGCTGCGCACCGGCGAGAGCCATTGCGCATGCCGGTCGATCCGGGCGCCCGGGGCGATGGCCCGGGCAGTGCGCTCGACCATGGCCAGGCTGCTGCCATGCACCTCGACGTCGATCATCGCCGGCATCGGCAGGTCGGGATCGAGCCCGGTATCGCCCAGCCAGGGCTTGAGCAGCTCGGCGAGCCGCTGGCGATCGACTTCGGCGGCGCGCACCACGCCCGGGATCCTGGCCATCGCCGTGCGGATCGCCGCCGCCTCGCCGTCGCGCGTCGCGGCGTTGGGTTCGACGATCTGGATGGTGAGCCGCCCCGCCAGCTGGCGGTCGAGCTGCGCGGTGGCGGCGAACATGCCAAGCCCCAGCGCACCGGCGAGCACGGTCAGGAACAGCATGATCGCCATGATCCAGGTCATGGCGCGGGTACGCCGGCTCTCGTCGAGCAGGCGGCGATCGGGCGCATTGGGGTTGAGGCTCAGCTTCATGCGCGCCCCGGCGGATTGCGCAGCGCGCCGGTGGGGTCGTTGAGCCGGCCCTTTTCGAGCCGCATCATGTGCGCGTTGGGAATGCGGTTGAGCAGGTGGAAGTCGTGCGTCGCGACCACGACGGTGGTGCCCAGGCGGTTGAGGCTGTCGAACAGGTGCAGCAGCCGCTCGGCCATGTCGGGATCGACGTTCCCGGTGGGCTCGTCGGCGACCAGCAGTTCGGGCCGGCCGATCACCGCGCGGGCGATGGCGATGCGCTGCTGCTCGCCGCCAGAGAGCGTGGGCGGCCGGGCCCGGCCGCGATCGGTCAGCCCCACCCAGGCGAGCATCTCGCGCACCGGTGCCTCGATATCGCCTTCGGACACGCCCGCCACCCGCAGGGGGAGCGCGATATTGTCATAGGCGGAAAGATGGGGAACGAGGCGGAAGTCCTGGAACACCACGCCGATCCGCCGGCGAAAGCCGGGCAGGCGGGCACGGGGCAGGGCGCCTGCATCCTCGCCGAACAGCCGCACCGTGCCGCGGCTAGGCCGCTGGGCCAGATAGAGGAGCTTGAGCAGCGAGGTCTTGCCCGCGCCGGACGGTCCGGTGAGGAAATAGAAGGCGCCCGTATTCAGCGAGAAGCTGACGTCCGAGAGAGTCTCGTCGCCCGAACCATAGCGCAGGCCGACATTCTCGAATTGAACGATGCTGGCCATCTGGCTCCCGGCGCTTCCCTCGCCCCTGCCATCGCACAGGCGCAGACGGGTCACAAGAAGCTGGGGATACTCGGGCACGGGACTCTTGTGGGCGCGAATCGATGGGTCTAGAATCGTGACAATCGGGCGACAGGCCCCGTCTTGTGAGCCGCGCGTAATGATCCTCGAATGCAGCCAGTGCCGTACTCGCTATCTGGTGCCCGACAGCGCCATCGGCGCCGATGGCCGCACCGTGCGCTGCGCGAGCTGCAAGCATAGCTGGTTCCAGGCGCCGGCCGCGTTCGCCTTGCGCCAACGGGCGAGGGCGGCCGCCGCCCGGGTCCCCCAGGCCTCGGTTGGCGTGGCCGGGAGGCCGCGCCGCGAAGCGCCGGCGCGGCGGGTGTTCGACGACGCCTCGACCCCCGCCGCGGCCGGCGGGCCGGCGCCGGACTATGATCCCTTCGCGCCCCAGCCGCCGTTCAAGCCGCGGCGCAATCCTGCCCGGCGCTGGACCGCGGCCGCGGTCGTGGCCGGCTTCTCGATGCTGCTCGGTACCGGGGCGATCCTCTATTCCGGCGCGCCCGGGCTGGCGGCACAGATGGGGCTCGGCCTCGGCATGGGCAGCGAAGTCGAGACGCCGCTGGTCTTCGCCGACAAGAATGCCGAGTTGCGGACGCAGACCAATGGCAGCGAATTGTTCATGATCTCGGGCAAGGTCGCCAATCCCACCTCGGACAAGCAGCGCGTGCCCGACATCCGCATCGAGCTCCGGGACAAGCAGAACCAGCTGGTCTATAGCTGGCGCGTGACGCCGCAGGTACGCGAGATCGGTCCCAAGCAGACGATCGACTTCAATTCGGCCCAGCTCGATCCGCCGCGCAACGCAAGCACGGCGCGGCTGAGCTTCGCTACCGAAATCGGCGGCTGACCCACCAGAGCCGCGCGCCATGGAGCGCGGCGGCCACGACCATCCCGAATCCCGAAGCGAGGACGAGGCCGGTCGCGCCCCAGCCCGCGAGGTGAACAAAGGCCAGCCCCGCCCCGCCGGTGACGAGGAAGAAGGCGATCACCGAGTTGATGCCGGCCACCACCTGGTCGCCCAGCGAGCGCAGCGCATAGACGCATACCACCTGGATCCCGTCGAACAGGATGAAGGGGGCCCAGACGGGCAGCATGGCGAGTGCCAGGCCATGCACCTGGGGTATCGCCGGGAACAGCGCGACGAAGGGGTGCGGTATCAGGATCAGCAAGGCCGCGAGCAGGCCCGTCGCCAGCGCAGCCAGCGCGGCGGCGATGGCGGCGCGGTGCGCCGCTTCCCGGGGGACGCCTTCGCCCACCGCATTGCCCGCGCGCACGCCCGCGGCCGATCCAAGCCCCAGCGCCACCGAGAAGGTCACGTTGTGGATCGAGAACACGATCTGGAAGGCGTGGGTGGTGACTTCGCCCAGTTCGGTCGACAGGGCGATCAGGATCGAGAAGCCGACCAGCTCGAGGCCCGAGGCGATGGCGGGGACCAGGCCGAACAGCGCGAGCCCCAATGCCCCCTTTAGCGAGGCGCGGCTGAAGATGCCGGCCAGGTCGTGCACGCCGCGCTGCCTTGCCCGGGGCAGGGTCCAGGCCGCGCCGATCATCCCCGCCGCGCCCAGCGCCGAGGCGATCGTGGTGGCCAGCGCCGCGCCGACGGCGCCCATGGCGGGCAAGCCGAGATGGCCGCCGGACAAGGCCCAGGCGAGCAAGGCGTTGATCGGCAGGATCGAAAGGTTGACGACCGTCACGCGCTGCGGCCGGCTCACCCCTTCCAGGAAGAAGCTCGCGGTGACGATGAGCAGCTGGAAGGGATAGGCGAGCGCCATCACCCGCACGACGTCGGCGGCGAGCGGCGTGATCTCGCCCGCCACGCCGATGCCGCGCAGCATCGGTTCGGCAAGGGCGAAGAGCGTCAGCGCGCTGATCATGCCCAGCGCGATGGCGAGCAACAGCCCCTGGTGGAACGCGCGGCCGGTGCCGGGCAGGTCCTTCGCGCCATCGGCACGCGAGACATGGACGAGCACGCCCGAAAGCGCGCCCAGCCCCATCACGATGCCCGGAAAGGTGAGCGCACGGCTCGCCCCCAGCGCGGCCACTTCCTCGGTGCCGGTGAAGCCGACGACGATCACGTCGGTGACGTGCAGGATCGTCCAGTTCAGGCTGGTCAGCGCCACCGGCCAGGCGAGCGACAGGATTCGGCGCATCTCGGCGGAAAGATCGGGGGAGAGGCGCATGGGAGGGCGCGCTTAGCGGATTTCGCGCCGTTTGGAAAAGCGTACGGCAATGGCTTGCATTGTCCGGAACGCGTTGCTAGGGGCCGCTGCCTTACCAGCCGTCGGTATTCATTCGACGGAGTTTCACGTGCGGTCGTGGCGGAACTGGTAGACGCGCAACGTTGAGGTCGTTGTGGCCGAAAGGCCGTGGAAGTTCGAGTCTTCTCGACCGCACCAGTGAAAGATGCAGCGCCCGGCGGAGCCGGGCGCAGCCCTCCCCGCGGTACCGCGATTTTTTCCAGAACCGGGCAAACTTCTGCGACAAGTGGCGATTAGCCACGCCCCATTCATGCAAGCGGTGTCAGGTGCGCCGCGGGGTTTTCGACGAGGGTGGGGGATTGATGCGTTCGACGTTGAAGCTGGGTTGCGCGGTTGCCGGTCTGCTCGTCGGTGCGATGCCCGGTGGGGCATTGGCCCAGGCGCAGCAGCAGCCCGCGCCTTCGCCGACCCAGGATCGTCCCGCGCGGCAGCACCCTTCGCAGCCGGCCGCCGCGCAGGAGCAAGGCACGGACGAGCTGGGCGACGAGGGCACGATCGTCGTCAACGGCGTCCTGCCCGGCGCGGTCAAGACCGACGTCAAGCCCGAGGTCCAGCTCAATCCGGCCGATATTCGCGCCTATGGCGCCTCGAACGTCTCGGAACTGATCACGGCGCTGCAGGCGCAGCTTGGCAGCAGTTCGGGCCGCGGCGACGAGCAGCCGGTGATCCTGATCAGCGGCCGCCGCTCGAGCATGAACGAAGTCCGCGACCTGCCGACCGAGGCGATCGAGCGGATCGACATCCTGCCCGAGGAAGTCGCGCTGCAATATGGCTATGGCGCCACGCAGAAGGTGATCAACTTCGTGCTGCGCAACCGTTTCCGCGCGCTCACCACCGTGCTGGAAGGGCAGATGCCCACTGCCGGCGGCAATGCGACCGAGAGCGCGAACCTCAATATCCTGAAGCTCAACCGCGACGGGCGCGTGACGCTCGACGTCAAATATAATCAGAATTCCGCGATCCTCGAGAGCGAGCGCGGCGTCAGCCGCGTCGGAAACGCGCTGTTCGATACGCGCGGCAACATCACCGGCATCGGCGGTGCGGAGATCGATCCCGCGCTGAGCGCGCTCGCCGGCATGCCGGTGACGATCGCCGGCGTGCCGGCGGGGGCGGCGGGCAGCCCGCAATCGCTCGCCGCCTATGCCGCCAATGCCAATGATCCCAACGTCACCGATCTCACGCCCTATCGCACGCTGGTGGGACCGGCGAAGAACCTGACGATCAGCGGCATCTACAACCGCGCGCTCTCGCCCAAGGTGAGCGCCACCGCCACCGTCAATCTGGACGTCAACGAGAGCGAATCCTGGCTCGGCCTGCCGAGCGCGACCTTGCTCCTGCCCGCCGGCAACCCGTTCTCGCCCTTCGGCCAGAATGTCGAGCTGCGGCGCTATTATGACAATCTCAATCCGCTCACCCGCTCGAGCGGCAGCCAGTCGCTGCGCGGCGAAGTGACGATCAACGGCGACAGTTCGCCCTGGATCAACAGCTGGCGCTGGTCGGTCAACGCCAATTACCAGCAGACCGGCAGCGACACGACGACGACGCGCGGCGTCGATCCCGTCGCGATGCAGGCGCTGCTGAATGCCAACGACGCCAGCTTCAACCCGTTCGCGCCGATCCCCTATGGCCTGGTCGGCAGCCGGCCCGACGACTGGACGGAATCGACCACCAAGGTCGGCAATGTCGAATTCCTCACCAACGGCCCGCTGTTCAAGCTGCCCGCGGGCGACGTGACCACCAGCATCCGCGTGGCGGGCCGCACCAACGACCTTTCGGGCAAGTCCTTCCGCGCGGGCCAATACAGCGCCAGCGACATCTCGCGCGACACCGGCGCGGTGCGCGGCAACATCACCATCCCGATCACCAGCCGCCGGCGGGCGGTGCTCGATGCGATCGGCGACTTCTCGGTCAATGCCAATTTCGAGATCGAGCAGCTCTCGGACTTCGGCCGGCTGACCACCACCGGCTATGGCTTCAACTGGTCGCCGATCACGCAGGTCCAGGCGATCGTCAGCTTCATCAACGACAGCAACGCGCCGACGCCGGGCCAGCTCGGCAATCCCGTGGTCACCACGCCCAACGTGCCCATCTATGATTTCGTGCGCGGCGAAAGCGTCAACATCACCCAGATCACCGGCGGCAACCCGCTGCTCGGCGCCGACAGCCGGCACGTATTCCGCCTCGGGCTCAACATCCGGCCGTTCACCGAGACCAATCTCGGCATCGTGGTGAACTACACCAATGTGCGCTTCCGCAACGCGATCCAGAACTTCCCCGGCGCTTCGCAGGAACTCGAGGCCGCCTTCCCCGATCGCTTCGTGCGCGACGGCAGCGGGCGGCTGCTCAGCCTCGACACGCGCCCGGTGAACTATGACCGGACCGCGCATTCCGAACTGCGCTGGGGCTTCAACCTGTTCATTCCCATCGCCTCGCCCCAGCAGAAGCGCATGCGCGAGCGCCGCGAGGCGTTCATGAAGGCGCGTGAGGAATCGCGCCGCACCGGCCAGCCGATGCCGGCCGAGATGACGGCGATGTTCGACCAGTTCCGGCGCCTCGGCCAGCAATCGAGCCTGTTCGGCGGCACGCTGGGCCAGCAGTTCCGCGGTCCGCGCCCCGAGGGGCAGCAGGGCCAGGGACCGCAGCCGGGCCAGGACCAGGGTCAGGGACGCGTACAGACCGACGGGCCGGGCCAGGGCCCTGGCGGCGGCCCGGGCGGCGATGGCCCGCGCCGTTTCGGCGGCCCCGGTGGCGGGGGCGGCGGCGGTCGCGGCGGCTTTGGCGGCGGCGGGGGGGGAACAGCACCCTGGCACGGCCCCTACCCCCCGTGGGGCCTCAAGGCCGAAGCCCGGATCCGGCGGGGCCTGCCCGTGCTCGACCGGCTGGACGGCGAGGGCTCGCAGTCGATCGCCGCGCCCCGGGTGGTTTTCACCGCCGGCATCAAGCGCGACGCGCTGCTGCTCCAGCTCAACGGCAACTGGCAGAGCGGCACCCGCACCACCAGCGGCACCGCGGCGATTCCGGGCAGCGCCACCGAGCTGAACTTCGGCAGCCTGGCCAAGCTGAACCTGCTGGCCGAGTTCAATCCGGGGCAGGACATCGACTTCCTGCTCAAGCACCCCTGGTTCCGCGGCTCGCGGGTGCAGTTCCGGATCGACAATCTGTTCGATGCCCGGCAGCGGGTGACCGATCAGAACGGAATGACGCCCGCAGCCTATGCGCCCAATCTGCGCGATCCCATCGGCCGCACGATCAAGCTCACCTTCCGCAAGCAGTTCTTCTGACCGGCGATCAGTGCGGCAATGGCGTCCCGGCCTCGCGGCTGGCGCGCAGGCCGGGCCGGAAGCGGCC
>Ga0066256_1001489_pt1 | contig 32097 bp, 31 predicted proteins | sample ThiBio_1000_biof_FD_87107 | JGI IMG/M metagenome (GOLD analysis project Ga0066256, IMG submission 87107) | Wastewater bioreactor microbial communities from Cape Town, South Africa - Thiocy_expt_1000_biof (version 2) | ecosystem: Engineered > Bioreactor > Thiocyanate-remediating >... | reverse complement strand
CCAGCGCCGCCAACACCTCGATCGTGCCGGAGCCGGCCGAGCAGGAAGAATTGGTCTCGCTGGAAGAGGCCGATGCCGAGGAAAAGACCGGCAAGGTCAAGGCTGCGATGCCGGAGAGCGAAGACGATATCGAAGTCGACGACAGCCTCGGCGACGACGATGACGACGATTCGACCTTCATCGCCGAGGACGAGGAAGACGACGAGGACGTCACCGACATCATTGGTGATGTTTCCGGTGACGAAGAGACTTGAGATAAGTTCTCAAGTGTGATTTTTGGCGCTTATTCGCGAAGCGGTCACCCGCTTCGCGCTCAAGCCCAACAGGTTTGATAGATTTAAGGCGCTGCGCGCCCCAACGTGCAGCGAGGTGTTCGGGGCCATAGCTCAGCTGGGAGAGCGCTTGCATGGCATGCAAGAGGTCGGCGGTTCGATCCCGCCTGGCTCCACCACGCCTCGCCTTCGGCTACGCGTGGCGCAGCCACGTAGCCGAAGGCGAAGCGTGCCCGGCACAGCCCGAAGGGCGGCGACGGGCTGATCCAATCTTCAAATCCAGATTATGCTGAACCCGACGGCTACGCGTGGCGCAGCCACGTAGCCGATGGCGAAGCGTGCCCGGCAAAGCCCGAAGGGCGGCGACGAGCTGATCCAATCTTCAAAATCCAGAATATGCTGAATCCTACAGCTACGCGTGGCGCATTGACGGCCAACACTCGTGCGATTGAAGATGCGTGCCATGTGGTACGTTTATATCCTCCGCAGCCTTAGCTCTCCGGACCAGGAATACACAGGCGCCACGGCGGATCTGAAGCAGAGGCTTGCCGATCACAACGCCGGAAAATCAACGCATACCGCGAAATTCAGGCCATGGCGGCTTGTCTGGTACTGCGGCTTTCCTGACAAACTTCCTGCCCTCGCATTCGAGACCTATTTAAAATCGCACTCGGGGCGCGCATTTGCGAAGAAGCGTTTATTGAAGCCCGCAGAGTGAGGTTCGGCATCCTCGCCTCGCCATCAAGCTATCGCAATCATAATGTTCGCTTGCTGAACGAATGCAGCGCAGCATACGCGCACGCATGGAAGCCAATCCCCGCCGATATTGACGGCGCTCTCCGAATTCTTTCAATGTGACGCATGCTGCATCCCCGCAGCGTCGTCTTCTGTTTTCCGTTGATCGAAGGTTGACCTGATGACATCCCAAACCGGAGCGATGGCCGGACTGCGCGTGATCGATCTGACGCGCGTGCTCGGCGGTCCTTACTGCACACAGATTCTCGCCGATCACGGCGCGGATGTCGTGAAGGTCGAACCTCCCGCAGGCGACGAGACGCGCGACTGGGGTCCTCCGTTCCACGACGACGACGCGGCCTATTTCATCGGCACCAACCGCAACAAGCGCTCGGTCGGCCTCGACCTTGCGTCCGAGGGCGGACGCACCGTGCTGATGAAGATGCTCGAGACCGCCGACGTGCTGATCGAGAACTTCAAGCCCGGCACGCTGGACAAGTGGGGCATCGGCAACGATTTCCTGCGCGGAAAATTTCCGCGCCTGATTCATTGCCGCATCTCCGGCTTCGGCGCGGACGGCCCGCACGGCGGCCATCCCGGCTACGACGCGATCATCCAGTCCATGGTCGGGTTGATGGCTGCGACGGGTTCGCCTGAAAGCGGCCCGACGCGCATCGGCGTCGCGCTGGTGGACATGAGCACCGGGCTTTATGCAGCGACCGGCATCCTGATGGCGCTGGCGGAGCGTGCGCGGTCCGGCAAGGGGCAGTTCCTCGAGACGACGCTTTACGAAGTCGGCCTCTCGATCATGCATCCGCACACGGCCAACTACTTCCTGCATGGCAAGCCGCCGGCGCTGACCGGCAACGAGCACCCGAACCTCGTTCCCTATGCGGTGTTCCCGGCACGCGACGGCAACATCTTCATGGGCGTCGGCAACGACGGCACCTTCCGCAAGCTGATGAAGGAACTGGGGCGGCCTGAATTCGGCACCGATCCGCGGTTCGCGCGCAACCGCGACCGCATCGCCAACCGTGACGAACTGCGCGCGATTCTTGTCGATATCCTCAAGGACTTCGACAGCGAACCGCTGTGCCGCCGTCTTCTCGCCGCCGGTCTTCCCGCCGGTCCGGTGCAGTCGATCGACAAGGCTCTGTCCAACGAGCACACCAGGCAGCGCGGCGATATCGTCGAAAAGGACTGGTACAAGGGCGTCGCCTCGCCGATCCGGTTCGACCGGACCAAGGCCAGCCTGCGCCATGTGCCGCCGAAATACGCCCAGCACTCCGACGAGATCCTCGGCGAGTTCGGCTATTCGGCCAAGGAGATCGCCGATCTCAAGGCATCCGGCGTGGTGATGGACCAGCGCAAGCGCTGACTTCCGCATATACCGGGCGCGACATATCATGTTGCGTCCGGGGCACAGACTCTCTTCCGCTCGTCCCCGCGTACGCGGGGACCCAGATTTTTGAATCAAAGCCTTTGAAGGGCTGGATTCCCGCTTGCGCGGGAATGAGCGGAGCAATGGTGCGCTAATCGCACCGGGGCGGCCATTGATCGTCTCCACCGAAGATCCAAGGCATTTAGGGCTTCCCTCCGGCAACCCTCCCCGACTACCATCCGGCCCGTCACCTGCACGTCATCCGGCGCTGTTACGGCGCGAACGATGATGACGGCTTTCCGGGAGAAACCATCGATGACCGTTCGCACCACCGCCTTTCACGCCGTGCTGGGCCTCGCCGCCTCGGCAATTGTCGCCTGCGCGACGCCTGCGCAGGCCGTCACCGAAATCCAGTGGTGGCACGCCATGACCGGCGGCAACAACGACATCGTCAACAACGGGGCAAGGAGGTCAACCGCCAGCCGGAGGGATTACAGGATCGTCCCCCCCTCCAGGGGCCGCGATGACGAATCCATGCCGGCCGCCACCGCCGCCTTCCGCGCGGGCAATGCGCCGCACATCCTGCAGGTGTTCGAGGTCGGCACCGCGACCATGATGAGCGCGACGGGCGCGATCAAGCCGGTCTACCAGCTCATGAAGGACGCGGGCGAGCCGTTCGATCCGAAGGCCTATCTGCCAGCGATCACCGGCTATTATTCCACCGCCAAGGGCGACATGCTGTCGTTCCCTTTCAACTCGTCGTCGATGGTGATGTGGATCAATCTCGACGCGCTGAAGAAGGCCAACATCGCGGAGATTCCGAAGACCTGGCCGCAGGTGTTCGAAGACGCGAAGAAGCTGAAGGCGGCGGGCTACACCACCTGCGGCTTCTCCAACGCCTGGGCCACCTGGGCGCACATCGAGCAGTTCTCGGCGTGGCATAACGTGCCGATCGGCACCAAGGCCAACGGCCTCGACGGTTTCGACACCGTGCTGAAGTTCAACTCGCCGCTGCACATCAAGCACCTGCAGAACCTGATCGACCTGCAGAAGGACAAGACCTACGATTATTCCGGCCGCGCCAATGCCAGCGAAAGCCGCTTCGGCTCCGGCGAATGCCCGATCTTCCTGACCTCGTCGGGCTATTACGCCACCGCCAAGGGCACCGCGAAGTTCGCCTTCACCTCCGCACCGATGCCGTACTATCCGGACGTCGCGGGCGCACCGCAGAACTCCATCATCGGCGGCGCATCGCTGTGGGTGATGGGCGGCAAGAAGCCCGAAGAATACAAGGGCGTCGCCAAGTTCTTCGCCTTCCTCTCCGACACCGACCGGCAGGCCAAGCTGCATCAGGAATCCGGCTATCTGCCGATCACCAAGGCGGCCTACGAGAAGACCAAGGCCAGCGGCTTCTATGAGAAGAACCCGACGCTGGAAACGCCGCTGAAGGAACTGACCAACAAGGAGCCGACGGAAAATTCGCGCGGCCTGCGGTTCGGCAACATGGTGCAGATGCGCGACATCTGGGCGGAAGAACTGGAAGCCGCGCTCGCGGGACAGAAGAGCGCCAAGGACGCGCTCGATTCCGCCGTGGCCCGTGGCAACGCGATGCTGCGCACGTTCGAAAAGACCGTGAAGTAACGTCTAATACCTTCCCCCTGCGCAAGCAGGGGGAAGGGAGAGTCGACTGAATGGAAAAATCCGCTGTCTTCCACAACAAGTTGCTGCCCTATCTGCTGCTGATTCCGCAGCTCATCATCACGTTCGTGTTCTTCTACTGGCCAGCCAGCCAGGCGGTGTGGCAGTCCTTCCTGCGCGAGGATGCGTTCGGCCTGAACACCGAATTCGTCGGACTGGAAAATTATCAGACGCTGCTCGCCCAGCCCGAATACTACAAGGCGATCGTCACCACCGCCGTGTTCTCCACGCTCGTCGCGCTGGCCTCGCTGAGCATTGCGCTGCTGTTCGCGACACAGGCGGACAAGGAGCTGAAAGCCGCGCCCGTCTTCAAGACGATGATGATGTGGCCTTATGCGGTGGCGCCCGCGATCGCGGGCGTGCTGTGGATCTTCATGTTTCATCCCTCGCTCGGCACGCTGGCGCGGCCGCTGCGCGTGCTCGGCTTCGACTGGAATCCGATGCTGAACGGCCACCACGCCCTCACGCTGGCGGTGATGGCCGCGGTCTGGAAACAGATCGCCTATAATTTCCTGTTCTTTCTCGCCGGGCTTCAGGCGATTCCGAAAAGCGTGCTCGAGGCCGCCGCCATCGACGGCGCGAAACCGCTGCGCCGGTTCTGGACCGTGACCTTCCCGCTGCTGTCGCCGACACTGTTCTTCCTGCTGGTGGTCAATGTCGTCTACGTATTCTTTGACACCTTCGGCATCATCGATGCGGTGACCGGCGGCGGCCCGGCGGGCGCGACCACCACCATGGTCTACAAGGTGTTTGCCGACGGCCGCCTCGGCGGCGATCTCGGCGGCTCCGCCGCGCAGTCGGTGATCCTGATGGTGATCGTGATCGCGCTCACCGCGATCCAGTTCCGCTATGTCGAGCGCAAGGTGCAATACTGATGGTCGAGCACCGCCCGCTGCGCGATTTTCTCGCCTACGCCATCCTGATCTTCGGCGTCTTCATCGTCGCGTTTCCGGTCTATCTCGCGGTGATCGCCTCGACTCACGACGCCGCGACGGTGGTCACCGGCAACATGCCGCTCTCGCCCGGCACGCATACGCTGGAGAATTACTATCGCGCGATCTTTGTCGGCGGCTCACGCGCCAGCCGCGAGCCGGTCGGCCACATGCTGATGAATTCCTTCATCTCCGCCACCGGCATTGCGGTCGGCAAGATCATTATCTCGATCCTGTCGGCGTTCGCGGTGGTCTACTTCCGCTTCCCTTTCCGCAAGACCGCGTTCTGGATCATCTTCATTACGCTGATGCTGCCGGTCGAGGTGCGCATCTATCCGACCTACAAGGTGGTGGCGGACCTGCATCTGCTCGACACCTATGCGGGCCTGATCCTGCCGCTGATCGCCTCCGCGACCGGCACGCTGCTGTTCCGGCAGTTCTTCATGACCGTGCCGGAGGAATTGCTGGAAGCGTCGAAGATCGACGGCGCGGGCCCGTTCCGCTTCTTCAAGGATACGCTGCTGCCGCTGTCGGTCACCACCATCGCGGCGCTGTTCGTGATCCAGTTCATTTACGGCTGGAATCAGTATCTGTGGCCGCTGCTGATCACGACGCAGGATTCGATGCAGACCATCGTCACCGGCATCAAGAAAATGCTGACCACCACCGACGAACTCGCCGAATGGCAGCTTGCGATGGCGACCGCCGTGCTGGCGATGCTGCCGCCGGTGGCCGTGGTGATCCTGATGCAGCGGCTGTTCGTGCGCGGCCTGGTCGAGACCGAGAAGTAGGAAGCAAGTATGGCGAACGTCGTTCTGCGCGATGTCAGGAAGACCTATGCGGGCGGAGTCGAGGCCATCAAGGGCATCGACTTCGAGGTCGGCGATGGACAGTTCTGCGTGCTGGTCGGACCGTCGGGCTGCGGCAAGTCCACGCTGCTGCGCATGGTGGCGGGCCTCGAGACCATCACCAGCGGGACCATCGATATCGGCGGCCGCGTGGTCAACGAGATCGAGCCCGCCGACCGCGACATCGCCATGGTGTTTCAGAACTACGCGCTCTATCCGCACATGAGCGTCTACAACAACATGGCCTATGGCCTGCGCAATCGCGGCGTGCCCAAGCCTGAGATCGACGCGCGCGTGCGCGAAGCCGCGCAGATTCTCGAAATCGCGCCGATGCTGGAGCGCAAGCCGCGCCAGCTTTCCGGCGGCCAGCGCCAGCGCGTCGCCATGGGCCGCGCCATCGTGCGGCAGCCGAAAGTGTTCCTGTTCGACGAACCGCTGTCGAATCTCGACGCCAAGCTGCGCATCGCCATGCGCGTCGAAATCCGCAAGCTGCAGCGCCGCCTCAAGACCACTTCGATCTACGTCACCCACGACCAGCTCGAGGCGATGACGCTGGCCGACATTCTGGTGGTGATGAACGGCGGCGTGGTGGAGCAGATCGGCAAGCCGCTCGACATCTACAGCAAGCCCGCCACCACATTCGTCGCGTCGTTCATTGGCGCACCGCCAATGAACCTGCTCCCCGTCAACTCCAATGGCCTCGGTCCGCTACTCGGCGATCTGCGGATCGATGTCCCCGGCGATGCCATTCTCGGCGTGCGGCCGGAAGACTTCGCGCTGACCGGTCCATCGACGCCCGCCGGCCTCGCGCTCGAACTGACAGTCGATGCCATCGAGCGGGTCGGCGCGGAGACGTTCGTCTATGGCAAGCGCGCGCAGGCCGAAGGCACGCCCGCCGTCAGCGCGAAGCCGGGCGAACTGCCGCCCGGCGAGATCATCGTGCGCCTGCCGGGCGACACTGCGCCCGCGATCGGCGAGCGGATCAGGGTCACGGCCGCGCGGGACAAGCTCCATCTGTTCGCCGCCGATGGCCGCAGCCGGCTGGACGGCTGAACGAATTGTTCTGTGTTTAAAAATAGTTAGGTGGTTCTTGAACGGAACCGCGAAATCGCCATATTGAATTTAACCGGTGTGCCGCAAGGGCACCGGGAATCCAGGAAGGGGCGCCGAAAGGGCTCCGACCCAAAGTCGCTTCGAGAGGACTTTGAGAATGTCTCGTGTTCCTTCGTTATCGTCACCGTTCCTTTTGGGATTCGACGAAATCGAGCGTGCGCTCGATCGCGTCGTGAAAGGCGCAGACGGTTATCCTCCTTACAACATCGAGCGGTGCGGCCGTGAAGAGGGCCAGCCCGAACGCCTGCGGATCACGCTGGCGGTCGCAGGATTTACGCGCGACCAACTCGATGTCACCACCGAGGAAAACCAGCTCGTGATCCGGGGCCGCCAGCAGGACGACAAGACCCGGCAGTACATCCATCGCGGCATCGCCGCACGTCATTTCCAGCGCACCTTCGTGCTGGCGGACGGGATGTATGTCATCGGCGCCGACCTGAAGAACGGTTTGCTGTCGATCGATCTGGCTCGTCCCGAGCCTGAACGGGTCGTTAAGACGATAGCCATCAAAGAACACGAATAATGGAACGAGTAGCGGACTCGACCGCTTAACAACTGCAAGGAGTCGAGACCATGACTGAAGGTACCGTCATCTTCGAACCGGCCGTCTCGCTTGAGACGCTGGCAACCCTCGGCGAAGGCCACATCGCCTACGTCAAACAGATTCGCTCGGAAGACGTGCCGGGGCTTTTCCCGCAGGCGCCGCAGATCGCGCCCGGCCTGAAGCTGTTCGCGCTTCACGCCGCCGACGGCACGCCGATCATGCTCACCGACAGCCGCGAAGCGGCGATCGCGAATGCATGGAGCAACGAGCTGGAGACCGTCAGCGTCCACTGACGCGCGGTCCACGCACGACGCGCACTGAACGAACGGCAGCGCCCCGCGCTGCCGTTTTTGTTTGCGGGATAGTTAACGGAAGGACTTAAGCAGCGGTCGCCGGCGGCAGCGCCAGCACCGAATACAGCGCCTCTGCATCGCGCGAGGCGCGCAGCTTCTTGGCGATGTCCTGATCGCGCAGCAGGCGCGCAATGCGCGCCAGCGCCTTCAGATGATCCGCGCCTGCGCCTTCCGGCGCCAGCAGCAGGAACACGAGATCCACCGGCTGCCCGTCCATTGCCTCGAAATCGATCGGACGTTCCAGACGCGCAAACAGGCCCGACAGCTTCTCAAGCTTCGGCAGCTTGCCGTGCGGAATCGCAACGCCATAGCCCACCGCCGTGGTGCCCAGCTTTTCCCGCTGCAGCAGCACTTCGAAGATCGATCGCTCGTTCTGTCCGGTGAGAACGGCGGCACGCGCGGCGAGTTCCTGAAGCGCCTGCTTCTTGCTGTTGACTTTCAACGCAGGAATGATCGCCTCGGGTGCGACAAGGTCGGTAATCGTCATGAACATGCCGAGGGGTAAGTTAAGCCGTTGGTGAATCTTAGAAACCCGGTCTCAGACCGTGCATCGTCAAGGGCTTCGGGAGGCTAATCTGGCCCGCAGTCCCGAAAGGCTGCGGACCATAGTTAGACACGCCGAAGGCGTCAATGGCCGCCTCTCTCAGTGGCGAACCGGATCGGAGATCGCCGGGGGATCGACCCAGCCCACATTACCGTCCGGCCGCCGGTAAATCACGTTCACCCGGCCGCTCGAGCCGTGCTGGAAGACAACGACCGGCGCGCCGGTAAGGTCCAGTTCCATCACCGCTTCGCTTACGGAAAAGCGCCGCAGCGAGGTCGTGGCCTCGGCGATGATGACCGGGTTGAACTCGCTGGTGTCTTCATCCTCATGCGAGGGCGCCTCGATGACATAGCTGGGCGCATCGAGCGCCGCGCCGTTGATGTCCGCCAGCGCGGCGTTCGCCGCATAGGCCTTGCGCGCGGAGCGATCCTTCAGCCGGCTCTTGTAGCGGCGCAGTCGCTTCTCGATCATCAGCAGCGCCTGGTCGGCGCTTGCATAGGCGTCCGCCGCCATGGCGTCGGCCTCCAGCGTGATTCCCGAATCGAGATGAAGCGCGCAGTCGGTACGGAAACCGAAGCCATCCTTGCTGAGTGTGATGTGACCGGAATAGTTGCCGTCGAAATACTTGCGCAGCACTTCGTCCGTGCGCTCGCTGACGCGATCACGGATGGCTTCGCCAATGCTGATACTTTTTCCTGAAATCCGCAGGGTCATGTCTTTCCTCACTTGCTTCGTCAAATTGCAGTTCGGAGATAGGAGCGTTCCGCTTCTTGAGCGCGCCGTCAAGCGGTTGCTGTGTCGCGGGACCGATCCGTAGTCGAAGACGACGACGTCAGCGCGGTGCCAAGCATGCTCTGCTTGTCGCGGCGGCGCTGCACGGACGAGGGAATACGCATGGCCTCACGGTATTTCGCGACCGTGCGACGCGCGATGTCAATGCCATCGGCACGCAAACGTTCCACGATGGTGTCGTCCGAGAGAATGGCATTCGGGCTTTCGGCATCGATCAGCAGTTTGATGCGGTGCCGCACGGCTTCGGCGGAATGCGCATCGCCGCCATCCGCCGACGCGATGGAGGCGGTGAAGAAATATTTCAGTTCGAACGTGCCGCGATTCGTCGCCATGTATTTGTTGGCGGTGACGCGGGACACTGTCGATTCGTGCATCTGGATTGCGTCGGCGACGGTCTTGAGATTCAGCGGCCGCAGATGCGCCACGCCCTGCGTGAAGAAACCGTCCTGCTGGCGCACGATTTCGGTCGCGACTTTCAGGATCGTCCGGGCGCGTTGATCCAGCGCGCGCACCAGCCAGGTCGCATTCTGCAGGCAATCGGTGAAATAGGATTTGTCGCCGTCCTTGCGGATGGTCTTGGACAGTTGCGAATAGTAGGTCTGATTGACCAGTACCTTCGGCAGCGTGTCGCTGTTCAGCTCCACATGCCATCCGCCGTCCGGGCCGGGACGAACATAAACATCCGGCACAACGCTCTGCGTCCGCGCCGATCCGAATCGCAAGCCGGGTTTCGGATCGAGATGACGAATCTCGCTGATCATGTCGGCGATGTCTTCGTCATCGACGCCGCAGATCTTGCGCAGCGCCGCGATGTCACGCTTCGCCAGGAGATCGAGATTCTCGACCAGCGCTTGCATCGCCGGATCGTAGCGATCGCGTTCGCGCAACTGGATGGCAAGGCACTCGCTCAGATTTCGCGCGCACACGCCGGGCGGATCGAAAGTCTGCAGCACCGCGAGCACGGCTTCGACGTCCTCACGCGAGGTCCCGAGCTTCTCATGGGCGTCGCCGAGGTCGGCAGGGACATAGCCCGCGTCATCGACAAGATCGATCAGGTACTGCCCGATCATGCGGCGCGCGGGATCTGGAAAGGCGACGGCTAGCTGCTCGGCAAGATGACCGCTCAGCGTGGTCTCGGCTGCGACGAAGGCTTCGAGATTGTAGTCGTCGTCGTTGGAAGCCCCGCCGCCCCATTCCGTGTAAGCAGTCGGCGCGGCATCCTGCGCCGCGCGCGCAGCAGCATCGGCCGGCTCTTCGGGAAAGACGTTCTCCATGCCGGTGTCGAGGGTCTGCTCGATTTCGGCGCGGCTGCCGAGATCGGGCGCCATCCATTCCTCGGCGCCGGGCTCGAACGCCCCGGCGGCCGCCTCACCCTCGCCGCCAGAAAATCCCGCATCATCACCCTCGGCGTAATCCGCCGAGGCTGCAGGTTCCCGCTCGCGGTCCGGGCTGCCGTCCTGATCCGCGCGCTCCAGCAGAGGATTGCGCTCAAGTTCGTCCTCGACGAACGCCACCAGATCGAGATTCGACAGTTGCAGCAGCTTGATCGCCTGCATCAGCTGCGGCGTCATTACCAGCGACTGCGTCTGGCGAAATTCAAGTCTCTGCGTTAGCGCCATAAAGACGGCTCCGGCACCAAAAATGGTCCGTTTCTTGCTTAGCTCTTTCCGGAGAGCTTGTACACGTCTTGACGTTTTGAAAATTCAGGAGTGCAGCATCGCCGCGGCCGCAGGCTAGTGTGGTAGTTCGCAAGTCCGCTATGGAGCGCACTGCGAAATGAAGCGAACTTCGAATTCAGGACACTAGAGCCTGAACTCTTCGCCGAGATAGAGACGGCGGACATCCGGATCGTTGACGATCTCTTCCGGGCTACCTTCGGTCAGGACCTCGCCCGCATAGACGATGTAGGCGCGATCGGTGAGACCGAGCGTTTCGCGAACATTGTGGTCGGTGATCAGCACGCCGATGCCGCGGCCGGTGAGATGCCGCACGAGCTGCTGAATATCGCCCACCGCGATCGGATCGATGCCCGCGAACGGCTCGTCGAGCAGCATGTAGCTCGGGCGCGAGGCCAGCGCGCGCGCGATTTCGACGCGACGCCGCTCGCCGCCGGACAGCGCGATGGACGGCGACTTGCGCAGCCGCGTGATGTTGAATTCCTCGAGCAGCGAATCCAGTTCGCGCTCGCGCTTGCGCTTGTCGGGCTCCGCGACTTCAAGCACGGCGCGGATATTGTCCTCCACGCTCAGCCCGCGAAAGATCGAGGCTTCCTGCGGCAGATAGCCGATGCCAAGCCGCGCGCGCTGATACATCGGAAGCTGCGTGACGTCGTGGCCGTCGAGTTCGACCCGGCCACGGTCCGGCTTGATCAACCCGGTGATCATGTAGAAGCAGGTGGTCTTGCCCGCGCCATTCGGTCCGAGAATGCCGACGGCCTCGCCGCGCCGCACGTAAAGACTGACGCCGTGCACGATCTTGCGCGTGCCGAAACTTTTCTCGACGCCGTGAATGGCGAGATAGCCGGCAGGCTGCACACGCGGAGCCTGCGCGCCATTCGCGATGCGCTGACGCGGCGCGCTCTCGCGCGGCGGCGTCCGTGTCGACGGATCGCGCGGCAGGTTGCGCGGGATCGGCGGCGCGTCGTGGGTGAAGGCGGACGCCACTTCGGGCGCAAGCGCAGGCGGATCACGCGGCACCGTCATCACGGCGGCTTCACGCCGCACCGGCGCAGGCGCGGCCTCACGCGGCGCATCCTGTTTTGCCAACGGCTTTTCACCGACCGCCGATCGAAAGATGTCGCCCATGCGCCCGGCCAGCGAGGTGATGTCCCGGCGCGGCTGCTCCTGCTGCGAGCGCGCGAATCCCTGCCGTCCCCGCGCCGGGCCTTGACGACGAAAGATGCGCAGGAGATCGACCATGGTGTTCAGATCAGCCTTGGGGTCAGTCTGTTCAAATCAGCCCGGGTGGTGACCCGAGTGTGGTGGTTCGCAAGTCCGCACCATGTCTGCGGCTCATTCTTTTGCGGGCTTGCGAACCAAAACCACACTCGAATCATAACTTCTAGTGTCCCTTTGAATCCGAAGTTCGCTGCGGAGCGCGCTGCGAAATGAAGCGAACTTCGGATTCAGGACACTAGCATGATGCAGCATGGGCCGCTTGCCCATCCCAAAATGTCCGGGGGCCGGGTGATACAGGCTCACAGCAGCCGGTTCAACCACTGCGCTTCGATCCCTTCGGCAAACCATTGAGCTTGAGCGGCTTTCCGGGCGCGTTCGATGACGATGGCGCGCCGTCCGAACCGCCGCCCTGCTTGCTGGGCGACGCCTGGAAGATTCCCGACACGCCGCGCTGGCCATCCGATTCGACACGGGACACGCCGGTGGTGAGATCGACCACAAGGCGATCGCCGCGCAGCACGTTCTTTTCCTTGGTCAGCAGCACGTTGCCGAACATGGTCACGGTGTTGGCGCGCATGTCGAAGACGCCGCGATCGCCGGTCACCGTCGAATCCTTCTGCGTGACCGTGACGCCGCCCTTGGCTTCGAGCTTGCGGATCGACGAACTGCCGCCCGGCCCCGGCGTCGAGGATTTCATCGCGGGCTTCTTCGGATCGCTCTGATCGTTGTCGTAGAACACGACCAGCGTCTTGCAGAGCATGGTGGTGTCGCCCTGCACGACTTTCACATTGCCGCTGAAGGTCGCGGCCTTGTCCTTGTCGCGCATCTCCAGCGTCGCCGCGTTGATCTGGATCGGCTTGTCGCGGTTCTGCGAGAATCCCTGCATCGCATTGGGCACGCCGGTCGCGGTGCTTTGCGCGCGCGCGTCGCCTGCCGCGCAGACGATCATCGCCACCACGGCAATGACAGCGCCGCGCACAGCCGCCCGCGTCTTGAAAGAATCGATCTTCATGATGTTACGGATCATCGTGTGGCTGCGTCCTGTGCCGGAGCGGCGTTCGCGTTTTCCGGAATCAGCACCATCGATACTCCGCCTTCAAAGCGCACCAGCGCGCCGTTTTCAGTGATTCTGAGTGCATTGGCATCGAGCGTGCCGTTGAGCAGCTTCACCGCCACCGGCTCATCCGACGATACCGTGCCTGCCGCCATATCGACGGCCGCCTGCGTCAGCCGCGCCTCGTAGCCCGTGCTGGATTGCAGGAAGATGTTTTCCTTCAGGTCAAGAATCTGGGTCTTGGTGTCGAACAGTCCGGTGCGCGCGTCCATGCTGAGATTGGTTTTGTCTTCCATCTGCACCTTCGCGCGCAGCTCATGCAATTCGACATTGTTCGGGCGCGTCACGTCCTGCACCGCGGACTGCGCCCACAATTCGTAAGGCCGCTGATCCGGCGTGAAGCCTGCGAGATGCGGCGAGTCCATCGTGATCCTGGTGCCGGACACGCCGAGCTTGCCGATGTCGATCGGCAGCGCCGACAGCAGCCGGAACGGATTGAACAGCGACACGCCGACGATGGTGAGCAGCGACGCGGCCACCAGCAGCGGCACGGCCAGACGCAACTGGCGCACGCGGCGGCTGTGCCGCTTCGCACGGGCGAAGCGCGCATCCGCGGCAGCCTGATAGCTCTGGCCCTGAATGGAAGACAACGTCCGCTCCGAGGCGTGAAAGACCCGATCTTACGCGATCAGGCCGCTTTTGGCAGCCCGCCCGTTTGTCACGCCCGATCAGGGACTTATTGAGACACGTGGGAAAGAGCAGAAAAGTGACGGAAACCGGGCAAACCTGGCTGCAAAGGGCGAGATTATGAGTGGGCGAAAATATCGTCGTTTTCCCAGCCCGAGAGGTCGAGCCTGGCGCGGGTCGGCAGGAACCGGAAGCAGGCCGCCGCCAGCTCCTCGCGATTCTCGCGCGCCAGCATGACGTCGAGCTTTTCGCGCAGCGCATGCAGGTGCAGCACATCGGAGGCCGCGTAGGTGAGCTGCGCGTCGGTCAGCGTCGCTGCGCCCCAGTCGCTCGACTGCTGCTGCTTCGACAGATCGACGCCGAGCACTTCGCGCACGAGGTCCTTCAGGCCATGGCGGTCGGTATAGGTGCGCACAAGACGCGAAACGATCTTGGTGCAGTAGACCGGCTCGGGCATCACGCCGAAGGCGTGAAACAGAACGGCGAGATCGAACCGCGCGAAGTGGAAGATCTTGGTGACGTTCGGATCGCCGAGCAGCTTCTTCAGGTTCGGCGCGTCGGTGTGACCGGCGGGAATCTGCACCACGTCCGCAGTGCCGTCGCCGTTGGACAACTGGACCACGCAGAGCCGGTCGCGGTGCGGATTGAGGCCGAGCGTTTCGGTGTCGATCGCGACCGACTGCGTGTAGCGCGAAAGATCCGGCAGGTCGCCGCGATGCAGGCGGATGGTCATGGTTGGCAAAACTCTCGTTGTCAGATCACGGTCGAATCGATGGGCCTAAACTATCGCCCAAATCCGTCCGCGACGAGGGCGGACGGCTCACTATCCTAGCGCCACAGCCCCAGCGCCGCCCATTTCGATTCCGGAATCGGGTCGCCGATCTTGTAGCTGAAAGCCTGCACCGACATGTGGTCCGGCGACCCCTTGCAGGTGAAGGAGAACGAATACCAGCGGCCCTTGCTGCGGAACGCGCCGCCCTTGCCGGTGACGGTGTCACCCCTGTGCGAGGGATGGGAGATCACATCGGTCTTGGCACGGTCGGGGCGATACGGATTGGGATCGCGGGCAATCCGGTTCATGGCCTCGAGATCACAGACCTGCTCCAGCCGGGTGTCGGGATCGAGCTTCTTCAGGCTGGCGGCAAAGCGCGGGTCCATAACCTTAGAAGATTCGGCCGTTGCGGGCGCAGCGGCCAGCAACGCGACGGCAAGAACAGCGGCTGATGTTTTCATGAGGGCACCCGAAGAAGCATGACCGGTGGCGCTGGACCGGGATTTTGGGCCTCCGGGAGGAGACCCGCATTCAGAGGAATGGTGCCCAGGAAAGGACTCGAACCTTCACGCCTTGCAGCACAGGTACCTGAAACCTGCGTGTCTACCAATTCCACCACCTGGGCAGTGGGGCGGTTAGTAAGGACACGTCGCGCGCTTGTCAAATTGGCTATATGGCTGCGGAATAACCTATACAATACAAGCCCGATGGCGTATCGCGGAAACCGGCCCCGCGGCCGTCCCGTTTCGTTCCAATCGCGCAGGAATCCGCCCATGTCCGCCCGTATCGATACGCTCGTCACCGTCTTCGGAGGATCGGGTTTTCTGGGCCGCCATGTGATCCGGGCCCTCTGCAAGCGGGATTACCGCATCCGGGTCGGCGTGCGCCGTCCCGATCTCGCCGGTCATCTGCAGCCGCTGGGCAAGGTCGGACAGATCAGCCCGGTTCAGGCCAATGTGCGCTATCCCGAGTCGATCGCCGCCGCCGCGCGGGGCGCCAGCGTGATCGTCAATCTGGTGGGCATCCTCACCGAAAGCGGCGCGCAGAGCTTCGATGCGGTTCAGGCCGAAGGCGCCGCAACCCTCGCCAAAGTCGCGCGCGACACCGGCGCGCGGCTGGTTCATGTTTCGGCGCTGGGCGCCAACGCCGAGTCCACCTCGCGCTATGCCCGCTCCAAGGCCGCCGGCGAAGCCGCGGTGCTGGAAGCGATGCCGTCGGCCACCATCTTCCGCCCCTCGGTGGTATTCGGCCCCGAAGACAATTTCACCAACCGGTTCGCCGGCCTGGCGCGGATGTCGCCGGTGCTGCCGCTGATCGGCGGAGAGACGCGGATGCAGCCGGTCTATGCCGGCGATGTCGCCGCCGCGATCGCCGATGCCGTGGACGGCAAGACGACGCCGGGCACGACTTACGAACTCGGCGGACCGGAAGTGATGACCATGCGGGAGATTCTCGAAGTCATCCTGCGCGTCTCCGAGCGCGACAGCGCGCTGGTGCCGCTGCCGTTCGGCCTCGCCAAGCTCAAGGCGGCGTTCCTGCAGTTCGCGCCGGGGGATTTCAAGCTGACGCCGGATCAGGTCGAGCTGCTGCGCGCCGACAACGTGGTGTCGGACGCGGCCAAGTCCGCGGGACTGACGCTGGAAGGCCTCGGCATCACGCCGGATTCGCTGGAGGCGGTGACCCCGTCCTATCTCTGGCGCTTCCGCAAGACCGGACAGTTCGCGCACAAGGGCGCGTGACGCGCCATCGGCCCGTGTCCCGGGCGCAGCGCAGCACTTGTGATGCGCTGCTGAACCGGGACCGTAACGGACACAGCCGTCACATTCCGTAAAGGTCCCGGCTCTGCAGAGCAGCGCAAGGGCGCTGCACCGCGTCCGGGACAAGAAGACCTTTTACATCCCCAGCGCCAGCGCGATCAGGCCGAGCGAGCCGACGATCACGCGCCACCATGCGAACAGCGCGAAGCCGCGCCGCGTGACGAAATCCAGAAATGTCTTCACCACGATGATCGCGGTGATGAACGACACCACGAAGCCGACCGCGATCACCAGCGAGTGATCCATCGTCATGTCGGCGCGGTTTTTATAGAAGTCGTAAGCGAACGCGCCGACCATGGTCGGGATCGCGAGAAAGAACGAGAACTCGGCGGCGGCGCGCTTGTCCGCGCCGAACAGCATCGCCGCCACGATCGACGCGCCCGAGCGCGACACGCCCGGAATCATCGCCGCGCATTGCGCCACGCCGATGCCGAGATACATCGGCAGCGAAAACGCCGTGGCATCGTGATAGCGCGGATTGAGGTCCTGCTGATCGACCCAGAGCAGCACCGCGCCGCCCGCGATCAGCGAGAAGCAGACCACCCACGGATTGAACAGCACGTTCTTGATGAAACTTCCGAACAGCAGTCCGAGAATCACTGCAGGCAGAAACGCCAGCAGCACGCCGATGACGAAGCGCCGTGCGGCGGGATCGGTGAACATGCCGAGCGCGATGCGCCACAGCCTGCCGAAATAGATCACCAGAATGGCGAGGATCGCGCCGAGCTGGATCATCACCGCGAAGGTCTTCCAGAAATTGTCGCGATCGAGGTCCATGAACCGTTCCACCAGCAGCAGGTGGCCGGTGGAGGACACAGGCAAGAATTCGGTGACGCCCTCGACGATGCCGAGAACGAGCGCCTTCAAAAGATCAGCTAGCATCTTGGGAGGTCCGGTGTGGTGGAAGGTTCCGCAACTCGCGCCTTGTCGCCCATTCGCCGTGTTGCCGCAACGGCAAATCCGTGAAATGGGAGGCGGGCTGGCGGCCCGTACCGCCGCGATCAAAGTTCCATCGCCCGCGTTAACGGGAGATTGAAATTGTTTCGTGCCCCGGACGCGGCGCGGCATCCCTCATGCCGCTCCGCAGAGCCGGGGCCGTTACGGTGACGGAGCCTTTTGCGGTCCCGGTTCAGCGATGCACCGCTTGCGCGCTGCATTGCGCCCGGGACACGAGTCCACCACCAAACGGGGCGGGTTATTCAGCGACCTGTTAACCGCCCTTCGAGACCTTTTGTTAAACTTGGACCGGCTATCAGAAACTCCATGTTCACGCTGTTTCATCATCCCTTCTGTCCGCGATCGCGCTTCGTGCGTCTGGCGCTCGGCGAGCACGGGCTCGACACGCGGCTGGTGGAAGAACTGGTCTGGGACCGGCGCGAGGCTTTTCTGACACTGAACCCGGCGGGCGACACGCCGGTACTGATCGCCGAAGGCACGCCGCCGATGCCGGGCCCCGGCCTCGCCGCTGAATTCCTCGACGAAATTCACGGCGCGCCGCTGGGCGACCACCGCCTGCTGCCGCGCGCCATGAACGAGCGCATCGAAGTGCGCCGCCTGATGTCGTGGTTCAACGACAAGTTCTTCGAGGAGGCCTCGGAGCCGCTGGTCACCGAGAAGGTCTACAAGCGCTTCATGAAACCGGAGCAGGGCGGCGGTGCGCCGTCCACCGACGTCCTGCGTGCCGCCAAGGCCAACGTGCGCTATCATCTGGCCTATATCGGCTGGCTGGCGCGGACGCGGAATTTCCTCGCCGGCGACCAGCTCACCTTCGCCGACCTTGCCGCCGCCGCCCATCTGTCGACGCTGGACTATCTCGGCGATGTGCCGTGGAGCGAGGACGACGCCGCGAAGGCGTGGTACGCGCGGATCAAGTCGCGCCCCTCGTTCCGTCCGCTGCTGGCGGAATGGATGTCGGGCGTGCCGGCGTCGGCGCATTACGTCGATCTGGATTTCTGATCCAGCCGAGCGGTCGGCGCTCAAAGCTCATCCTGAGAGTCTGACTGAAAATGTAGCTGGAGTTCGTCATGGCCGGATTTATTCCGGCCATCCACGTCTTCCTGGCTTCTTTCATAAGACGTGGATGCCCGGGACAAGCCCGGGCATGACAATCTCTTAGTTCGCGATATGCCTTTGCATCTCCGGACGCGCCTTGAGCGCCGCGCCCTGCTTCGCAAAAATTTTCACGATACGCTCCGGCGCAAAATTGAGATCGACGAAGGCCGGCGCGGTGTTGGCGACCTCGTGATACGTGACGATCAAACCATCGCGCAGCGTCATGATCGCGACGCCCTCGAACATCGCCCGCGCGCCGTTCGCTTCCGGCAGCAGCGACCTGTAGCTGAACGTATAGCGCGCGTAGAGAATCCGCCCGTCGCTGACCGGATCGTGCATGTCCCAGCGGAAATCCGTCGCGGTCCGGTAGAACCAGTCCGTTATCATCTCTGCGATCTTCGCGCGGCCGGTGAACGCGCCGTAGAACACGTCGTGATAGACGCCGTCCTCGGTGAACAGCGCCGCGAAGGCCGCGCCGTCGCGCCGTTCGACCGAGCGGCAGAAATCGTGAAGCAGCTTGTCAACCGGCATGACGTTTCTCCCTGGTGACCGATCGATGTTTTATTTGGGCATGATCTGGTCCGAAAACCGGTTCCCACTTTTCGGGATCATGCCCCGCTCGCCAGTTCGTTCACCGCGCCGAGCATCCGCGCGATGTCCTGCGGACGCGACAGCCGATGATCGCCGTCCTGCACCAGCGTCAGCACCACGTCGTCGCTCGGCAGGCAGTGTGTCAGCGCGAAGGCGTGCTGCCACGGCACGTCCGGGTCCTGCGCGCCCTGCAGAATCCGCACCGGGCAGCCAACATCGATGGTGCCGCCGAGCAGCAGGTGGTTGCGGCCGTCCTCGATCAGCGCGCGGGTGATCGGATAGGCCTGCTCGCTATATTCGGACGGACGGTGCCAGACGCCCTTGGTCATGATCTCGTCGCGCACGTCCGGCGCAAAACCTTTCCACATCAGTTCCTCGGTGAAGTCCGGCGCGGGCGCGATTAGCACCAGACCCTTGAGCGAGGCGCGGCCATCGATGCCGCGGCGCTTCGCCAGCTTCCGCGCCAGCAGCAGCGCCATCCAGCCGCCCATGCTGGAGCCGACCACCACCTGCGGACCGTCGCAGACCGCATCGAACACCGCGAGGCTTTCCTCGTGCCATTTGCCGATGGTGCCGTCTGCAAATTTGCCGGACGACTCGCCGTGGCCCGAATAATCGAACCGCACGCAGGCGCGGCCCTGCTCCGCCGCCCAGCCGTCCAGCGCCTGCGCCTTGGTTCCGCTCATGTCGGAGTTGAAGCCCCCGAGCCAGAACACGCCGGGCAGCGAACCCGGCCGCTTGCGCACGGCAATGCGGCGCGCCCCGCCGCCCTCTCCGACGTCGATGAAATCGGGCTCCGCTCCCGTGGAATTGCCTGATGAATTTGTCATGAAACCTGCCCCGCCTCCCGCAGTTATGGACGGAATTCCCACCTCGTCAACGCGGCGGGCTCCGGGACGCTTGCGAAGAATGCGCGGCGTCTCTATTTGGAGCGGGCTGGCGGAAAACGCGCGCTGCAACCCGGTTGCGCTTGCCCGGCAGGCCTGAATCCTGCAAAATCCGCCCTTCGTTCACAACATCGGAGACTATCCCATTCGCCGTCCCAACAGAGCCCCGGCCGTCGCCGCCAAAGATGGCCCGCGCATCAATGATGAAATCCGCAATCTCCAGGTCCAGCTGATCGACGCGAGCGGCACCAATGTCGGCGTGGTCGAGACGGCCTCGGCGGTGAAGATGGCCATGGAAGCGGGGATGGATCTCGTCGAGATCTCGCCGAACAACAATCCTCCCGTCTGCAAGATCATGGACTACGGGAAGTACAAGTTTCAGGCGCAGAAGAAGGCTTCCGAAGCCCGCAAGAAGCAGAAGGTCGTCGAAATCAAGGAGGTCAAGCTCCGCCCGATGATCGACGATCACGACTATGACGTGAAGATGCGGGCGATGCTGCGGTTCTTCGAGGAAGGCGACAAGGTGAAGATCACCCTGCGCTACCGTGGCCGCGAAATGGCGCACCAGGAAATCGGCACCAAGCTGCTGGACAAGGTGAAAGCCGCCGTCGCCGACGTCGCCAAGGTGGAGCAGGACGCCAAGTTCGAGGGCCGTCAGGTCGTCATGGTGCTGGCGCCGCGCTAAATATCGCACGAAGCAAGTTATCGCAGCCCGTCAGATCGTCTGGCGGGCTGTTTTATTGGGTAACTCTCGATTTTCTTCACCTCTCCCGTGGGGAGAGGTCGGATTGCGAAGCAATCCGGGTGAGGGCGTAGAATCTCTCGATAGATTGAGATCCCCTCACCCCAACCCTCTCCCCGCAGGGGAGAGGGAGTAGATCGCGTCGGTTTCGACACAGTCCGAAAACGGTGCCGTCCGCTTACGAATTGCGGATGGCTTCCCAGCGGCCGGAGCACGACGTGCTCGACGACTTGCCGCTCCACTGGCCCGAACCGGAATTGGCCGAGAGCCTGCCGCTGCCGCTGGCCTTCTGGTCGCCGCGGGCGATGGTGACGCTGACCGCACCGGCGTCGCCGACATGGCCGGAAATATCGAAGCTGCCGTCGCCGGAATAGCTGACGCGCCCGCCCTCGACCTTCACCGGATAGCTATAGGCCGGATCGCAGTTGCCGGACTGGGTGATGATGGTCACCCGCCAGGCGCCGTCGAACGAGCCGCCCGCCTTCACATTGCCGGCGGCGACAAGGCCTGCCGTCACGGCCGTCGCCAGCGCGAACAGGCGCAGCGCCGGATTGAGGGAAAAAGCGGTCATCTTGGCGCCCATAGCCATCGGTCTCCTCGCAGGTGGTTGATGGGACGGGTATAAACGCGATGGCGCGGGCTGCCTAGTGCAATGCAGCATAATGGGCCTGCACGGTCCGGCAGCCGGAGCGAATCGCCCGCCCGGGATCAAGAAAACCGCCGTTAATCGTTGCCAATCCGCCGTTCCTCTGCCATAAGCCGAGCCTTCGCCGCCCGGCTGATCAAGGGCTGCCGTGGCGACGTCGGTGCCGATTTCCTCCATACGGGAGAAAGTTGAGCATCATCAACGCTCTAACGAGCATTTCAGCCGCGAAAGCGCCCCTCGGGCGCTTTTTTCCGTGGCCTTTAGGAGAGCCAAATGCCCAAGCTGAAGACCAAATCGGGCGCCAAAAAGCGCTTCAAAGTGACCGGCACCGGGAAGGTGGTGTCCGCCCATGCAGGCAAGCGCCACGGCATGATCAAGCGGACCAAGAAGCAGATTCGCCAGCTCCGTGGCACGCGAATCCTGTTCAAGACCGACGGCGACAACATCAAGAAGTATTTCTTGCCGAACGACTGACCGTTCAGCCGCGCCTTGCGCGGCCGTCTGTTTTCCACCTTTCAAGATCCACATCTATTCTGATCAAGGAGATCGGTCATGTCTCGCGTCAAACGCGGTGTGACAGCTCACGCCAAGCACAAGAAAGTCTACGACGCCGCCAAGGGTTTCCGCGGCCGCCGCAAGAACACCATCCGCGCCGCCAAGGCCGCCGTCGACAAGGCCGGCCAGTATGCCTTCATCGGCCGCAAGCTGAAGAAGCGCAACTTCCGCGCGCTCTGGATCCAGCGCATCAACGCTGCCGTCCGCCCGTTCGGCATGACCTACAGCCGATTTATCAACGGCCTCGCCAAGTCGGGCGTCGTTGTGGACCGCAAGGTGCTGTCGGATCTCGCCATCCACGAGCCGGCGGCGTTCCAGGCGATCGCTGAAAAGGCCAAGGCCGCTCTCGCGGCGTAAGGTCTGTTTGGCGCTTGCGCCAAGCCCGCTTGCCACGAGGCCTATTCTTGTCATGCCCGGGCGTAGCCGTTCGAAGAACGGCGTTCTAGAGAGCGCCTATGTCCCGGGCATCTCGATAAGCTGGGCACGATCGCGCAAAGCTTGATCGGGATGGCCGGACTAAATCCGGCCATGACGGATAAATCATTCATCCGAACCCGACAGGCTTGCCATGTCTGACCTCGCCCGACTTGAATCCGAAATTCTCGATGCCATCGCCGCGGCCTCCGACGAGGCCGCGCTGGAAGCCGTGCGCGTGGGCGCGCTGGGCAAGAAGGGCTCGATCTCCGCGCTGCTCGCAACGCTCGGCAAGATGTCGCCGGACGAGCGCAAGACCGAAGGCGCGAAGATCAATCTCGCCAAGGACAAGGTGACCGAAGCGCTCACCGCGCGCCGCGACATTCTCAAGAACGCGGCGCTCGACGCGCGCCTCGCCTCCGAGACCATCGACGTTTCGCTGCCGACCCGCGAGACGCCCGCCGAGCAGGGCCGCATCCATCCGCTCTCCCAGGTGATGGACGAACTCACCGCGATCTTCGCCGACATGGGCTTCTCGATCGCGGAAGGTCCGGACATCGAGACCGACGATTACAACTTCACCAAGCTGAATTTCCCCGAGGGCCATCCGGCGCGGGAAATGCACGACACGTTCTTCTTCAATCGGAAGGAAGACGGCGAACGCCCGCTGCTGCGCACGCATACGTCGCCGGTGCAGGTGCGCACCATGCTGAGCCAGAAGCCGCCGATCCGCGTGATCTGCCCGGGCCGCACCTATCGCATCGACAGCGACGCGACCCACACGCCGCAATTCCATCAGGTCGAAGGCCTTGTCATCGACAAGGGCTCGCATCTCGGCCACCTGAAATGGATTCTCGCGGAATTCTGCAAGGCGTTCTTCGAGGTCGACAACGTCAACATGAAATTCCGTCCGTCGTTCTTCCCGTTCACCGAGCCGTCGCTGGAAGTCGACATCCAGTGCCGCCGCGACAAGGGCGAGATCCGCTTCGGCGAGGGCGAGGACTGGCTGGAGATTCTTGGCTGCGGCATGGTGCATCCGAACGTGCTGCGCGCCTGCGGCATCGATCCCGACGTCTATCAGGGCTTCGCCTGGGGCATGGGCATCGACCGCATCGCGATGCTGAAATACGGCATCAATGACCTGCGCCAGATGTTCGAAAGCGACGTGCGCTGGATCAACCACTACGGGTTCAAGCCGCTTGAAGTGCCGACTCTCGCCGGAGGGCTGTCGTCGTGAAATTCACTCTCTCCTGGCTGAAAGATCATCTCGACACCGACGAGCCGCTGGAAAAGCTTGCCGACAAGCTGACCATGATCGGGCTCGAGGTCGAGCACATTGAGGACAAGGCGAAGGCGCTGGCGCCGTTCGTGATCGCCAAGGTGATCTCCGCCGTGCAGCATCCGAACGCGGACCGGCTGCGCGTGTGCATGGTCGATACCGGCAACGGCGCGCCCTTGCAGGTGGTGTGCGGCGCGCCGAACGCGCGCGCGGACCTTGTCAGCGTGTTCTCGCCGCCCGGCACCTACATTCCCGGCAAGAACATCACACTCTCCGTCGGCAACATCCGCGGCGTCGAAAGCCACGGTATGCTGTGCTCGGCCGCCGAGCTTGAACTCTCCGAGGATCACGACGGCATCATCGAACTGCCCGCCGATGCGCCCATCGGTAAATCTTATGTGGAATGGGCCGCGCTCGGCGATCCGGTGATCGAGATCAATCTCACACCGAACCGGCAGGACTGCACCGGCGTGCACGGCATCGCGCGCGATCTCGCCGCCGCCGACATGGGCAAGTTCAAGGACATCGCGCCGAAGCAGATCAAGGGCGAATTCCCCTCGCCGGTTCAGGTGAAAATCGAAGACGCGGCGCTGTGCCCCGGCTTCGCGCTGCGCCTTGTGCGCGGGGTGAAGAACGGCCCTTCGCCCGACTGGCTGCAGAAGCGCCTCACCTCGATCGGCCTGCGTCCGATCAATGCGCTGGTGGACATCACCAACTTCATGACCTTCGATCGCGCGCGGCCGCTGCACGTGTTCGACGCCAGGAAGGTGAAAGGCAGCCTCACTGTCCGCCGCGCGAAAAGCGGCGAGACGCTGCTGGCGCTCGACGGCAAGACCTACACGCTCGACGATTCGATGTGCGTGATCGCCGACGACAACGGTGTCGAATCGCTCGCGGGCATCATGGGCGGCGAAGCCTCGGGCTGCGATGAGACCACCACCGACGTGCTGATCGAATCGGCGCTGTGGAACGAGATCAACGTCGCGCAGACCGGCCGCAAGCTCAGCATCAATTCGGACGCGCGCTATCGCTTCGAACGCGGCGTCGATCCGGCCTTCATGGTGCCGGGCCTTGAGATGGCGACCAAACTCGTGATGGATCTGTGCGGCGGCACGCCATCGGAAATCGTGGTCGCGGGCGCGAGCCATGGCGACGACCGCGTGATCGATTTCCCGGTGTCCGAAGTGAAGCGCCTCGCCGGCATCGACGTGCCGCTGCCGGAAATGAAACTGATCCTCAACCGGCTCGGCTTCATGGTGGGGGGAGGGGCCGCGTGGGGGAGGGGGGGGGTGCGGTCGGGGCGAGGCGACGGGCAGGGCAGGGCCGACAGGGGGGAAGAGATCGGGCGCACCGCCGGCGTCGACGGCGTGCGGCGGCCGCCGTTGGACGGCGGCGCCGCGCCGCGTAACCCCGTATGGCCCCAGTTGCAGCCCCGCACCCGCCGCGCCAAGCGCGCGCTCGCCGCGCGCGGCATGGTAGAAGCGGTGACATGGTCGTTCGTCTCGAAAGCGCAGGCCGAACTGTTCGGCGGCGGACAGGCCGATCTCGCACTCGCCAATCCAATCGCGGCCGATCTGTCCGACATGCGGCCCTCGCTGATCGCGGGCCTTGTGGCGGCGGCACAGGCCAATGCGGATCGCGGCTTCCCGGACGTCGCGCTGTTCGAGGTCGGACAGGTGTTCAAGGGCGACAAGCCCGAGCAACAGTTCATGGCGGCGAGCGGCGTGCGCCGCGCGCTGGCGTCGAGCAAAGGCACCGGCCGCTTCTGGTCGGGTTCGGCAAGCGTCGATGCGCTCGACGCCAAGGCCGATGCGCTGGCGGTGCTGGCCGCCGCAGGCGCGCCGATGCAGGGGCTGCAGATCGCAAGCGCCAAGGACTCGAAAAACTTCCCGGTCTGGCTGCATCCCGGCCGCTCCGGCGCGATCCAGATCGGCCCGCAGAACGTGCTCGGCTATTTCGGCGAACTGCATCCGCGTGCGCTTGAAGCGCTGAAGGCCGATGGGCCGCTGGTGGCGTTCGAGATCATTCTGGAGCGGATTCCCGACGCCAAGGCGAAGCCGACCCGCGCCAAGCCGCTGCTCGACCTGTCGCCGTTCCAGCCGGTGTCGCGCGACTTCGCGTTCATCGTCGATCGCGCGGTGAAGGCGGGCGACATCGTCCGCACCGCGCAGGCGGTGGACAAGAAGCTGATCACCGGCGTGACGGTATTCGACGTTTATGAGGGCAAGGGCATCGACGACGACAAGAAGTCCGTCGCCATCGCCGTCACCCTGCAGCCGCGCGAGAAGACGCTGACCGATCAGGAGATCGACGCGGTCGCGGCGAAGATCGTCGCCGATGTGACGAAGAAGACCGGCGGCGTGTTGCGGGGGTAAGAAAAAGCCGTCGCTGTCTTCCCTCTCCCGTGGGGAGAGGGTGCCCGAACGAAGTGAGGGCGGGTGAGGGCGTAGAATCTCTCGGTGTACCGACCCCCCTCACCCCAACCCTCTCCCCGCCGGGGAGAGGGAGCACATGGTGCTCGGCGCGAGCCCTGACATTCATGGCTCACCGCGGCCAGAACAATCCACGTCCACCCCGTGTCACCGGCTCGGCTTCCGCACGCGGCGCGCTCTTGCGCCTTGTCTTCGCAGGTTTTGCCTGAGCGCTGGCTTCCGGCTTCAGCGCGCCGATCTTGCGCAGCGCCGCCTCCGCGGCGCGCTCGCCGCTCTCCCACGCGCCGCCCACCGTGCCCCATTGCGTTTCATGCGCGGCTTCGCCCGCAAAAAACAGACTGCCGAGCGGCTCCATCAGCGCCTTGCGCGCACCGAGCCCGCCGGGCACCGCCGCCGACATCGCGCCGTAGACATAAGGCATGTCGTTCCAGCGCGTCGCCGTGGTGCGTTTGACAACGCTCTTCACATCCGCGCCGAACAATTTTGTCAGCCACTCCATCGCGAACGCCACCATGGCCGCTTCGCCGCGTGCGGAAAGCTCCGCGCCGAACGAACCCGCGACATCGACCTGACACAGCGATGAGCCGCCGAGATTGGCGAGCAGGAAGCCGGTCGCGCGGTCGCTGCTCTGTTCGATCACCACATCGTCGCGCGACAGGCCGAGCGGATTGCCCGGCAGTTCGAGCGCGATGTGATCGTAGCTGCCAAGCGTGAGCTTCGACGCCGCGTCCTGCTGGCGCTTGGGCAGGTCCGGCGTGAACTTCACCTTGCCCGACAGCAATGCATTGGTGGACGCCGTCATGATGACGGCTTTGGCCGTGAGCGTGCCCGCCGCGGTTTCGATCTGCGCATCGCGTGCGCTCCACGCAATGCGCGTCACCGGCGTCGACAGAACGAGCGGCAGACCTTCGCCGAGTTTCGCGATCAGCGCACCGAGCCCCTGGCGGCAGGCCGAGGGATTGTCGTGCTGCGCCATGGTGACGAGTTCGAGCGCGGAAATGTCGTTCAGATCCTTGCCGGTCGCATAGGCCCCGAGCAGAAAATCCGTGGTGCCGGCCCAGACGCCGAGATCCTTCGGCAGTCCGCTGGCCGCCGCCATGTCCGCCTTGCCGCGCACGGCGTCGCCCATCGCGCGGTTGGCGCGCACAAGAGTGGCGAGAAAATCCTCCGCTTCGCCGGCGCGCGCGTTGCGGCGGCCGATGCGGATGCGCTGGCCGCGCGGCGCCGGATACATATCCATGCCCGCGCCCTGCGCCAGCTTGGCGATCGCGCTGCTGTCGGTGTTGTAAAGCCAGCGCGCGCCGCGATCGAACGGCATGTCGAACGCGGCCGTATCGGTGACGCAGCGTCCGCCGATCGCAGATGACGCTTCGATGACCACGACCTTGCGCCCTGCTGCGGCGATTCTGCGGGCCGCAGCGATGCCCGCCGCGCCGGCGCCGATCACCGCGACCTCCACCTCGCGCGGCAACGGAGCCGCGATCGCGCGCGAGCCGATCTGCGAAAGCGCCCATGCAACCGAACCTGCCGCCGAGCCGGCCAGAAGATCACGCCGGGTAATTGTCATGTCATGGTTTCCGGAAGCTGAGCGAAAAACGAGAACATACCAGTGTGGTGGTTCGCGTGCCCGCACGACAGCCGCAGCATGCACCAATGCGGGCGCGCGAACCAAAACCACACTGGAATCATATATTTGATAGTGTCTTTCGAATCCGAAGTTCGCACCGGATACGCCGCCCATACAGCGAACTTCGGATTCGAGACACTGCGAACCTGATGCATTGTATCGCATGCAGCGGCGGTCATGGTGAATCTTTGATGAGCATCGGCCTTGACCCATGAACTAAATTGAAATTGCTTTCGACCACCATAAATCAACAAGAAAGCGGCTGGACCATGCCGCTCGGGGTCTTCTCATGGGCTTCATGCTCGATACCGTCGGCAAGATCATCGCCGGCTACCTCCAGAAAGAGGTGCCGGGCTATGAGCCTTTCACGCCAAGCGATCCGGAACGGCTGCGCGGGCTGATCCAGCCCGGCGACGTGCTGCTAGTGGAAGGCAACAACCGCGTCTCCGGCATCATCAAGTATCTCACGCAATCGACATGGTCGCATGCCGCGCTTTATGTCGGCCCGATCGATGGCGCATCGGAACCCGACGGCGAACCGCATGTGCTGATCGAGGCGAATATCGGCGAAGGCGTCACCTCCGCGCCGCTCTCGAAATATTATCCGTATCACACGCGGCTGTGCCGCCCCGTCGGCCTGTCGTTCGAGGACCGCACCACGGTCTGCCGCTATGCCATCAACCGCATCGGCTTCGGCTACGACACGAAAAATATTCTGGACCTGATGCGCTACCTGATCCCGCTGCCGATTCCGCAGCGCTGGCGGCGGCGGATGATTTCGCTGGGCTCGGGCGATCCGACCAAGATCATCTGCTCGGCGCTGATCGCGCAGGCGTTCGGCGCGGTGCGCTATCCGATCCTGCCGAAGATCACGCGGGCCGCCAGCCGGCAGGCGCGCAGGGAAATCCTGCACATCCGCGACTCGTCGCTCTACATGCCGCGCGACTTCGACATCTCGCCCTATTTTGAAATCGTCAAGCCGACCATCGTCCTCGGTTTCGACTACACGGCGCTGCACTGGGCCGATACGACGAAGCCGTCCGCGGAGGTGGCGGACGAAGCCGATCCCTTTCCAGCGGGAATCTTCGAAACGGAAGACGCGCCGCTCGCGCCGGATGATGCGGCGGCAACAGAAGCGCCTGCGCAGGATGCCGGCCGGGAGCTAGTGGCGTAGACCGCCATCGTCATTGCACAGCCTGTGTCCCGGGCGCAGCGCAGCACTCTTGTGGTGCGCTGCTGAACCGGGACCGTCGCAAGCGCAAAGTTTGTTGCGGTCCCGGCTCTGCGGAGCAGCGCCATAGCGCGTCGAAGACGCGCGTGAACGTGCTTAGGGCGCTGCACCGCGTCCGGGACAAGGGACCTTCTTTCTCCGTCCATCAGCGCGATTGCGTCTTCCATGCGTCCATGGAAGCCCAGCCACTTGCTGGAACCCTCTTCCATATCTAAGTCTCCGTGAGTTTGTCTCCGGAGGAAGCCCCATGCTCGACGCCGCCACCAAGGCGCTGTCCCAGATCCTGTCGCCGCCGATGCGCTCCATCCTGTGGAAGTCGGTCGGGCTCGCGCTGGCGATGATCGTGGTCGCCGCCATCGTGCTCCAGCGAGGCTTAAGCTGGCTTGCCGGATCGGGCGAAGTGTGGGCGGAGACCATGGTCGGCTCCGACTATCACACCCTCATCAACATTCTGGCGTGGATCGTCTCGATCGCCGCGGGCCTCGGTATCGTGGTGGGCGCGGTGTTCCTGATGCCCGCGATCACCTCACTGGTCGCCAGCGTGTTCGTCGACGATGTCGCCGACATTGTCGAGCGCCAGCACTATCCGGCGGAAATGCCCGGCAAAGCGCTGCCGGTTGGCCTCGCCATTGTCGAGGGCAGCAAGACCGCGCTGCTCACCGTGCTGGTCTATCTGATCGCGCTGCCGTTCGTGTTCATCGCGGGCGCGGGCTTCATCGTGTTCTTCATCGCCACAGCCTGGCTGCTCGGCCGTGAATATTTCGAGCTGGCCGCCATGCGCTTCCGTGACCCGGAAGAAGCCAAGCTGATGCGCAAACAAAACAGCGCAACCATCTTCACCGCGGGCCTGTTCATCGCGGCTTTCGTGTCGATCCCCGTGGTCAATCTCGCGACGCCGCTGTTCGGCATGGCCTTCATGGTCCACATGCACAAGCGCCTGTCGGGCCCGCGGCCCGAACTGCTGGAGCCGATGAAGCGCACCAGCGTGCCGACGGTGTAGGACTTCTTCTCCCTCTCCCCGCGGGCGGGGAGAGGTGAAAAAGATCACACCGTCTTTTCCGGCCAGCGGCACAGATCGTTGATAATGCAAACCTCGCAGCGCGGCTTGCGCGCGACGCAGGTGTAGCGCCCGTGCAGGATCAGCCAGTGATGCGCATGGCGCTTGAACTCGGCGGGAATGATCTTCTCAAGACCAAGCTCCACCTCCAGCGGCGTTTTGCCCGGCGCGAGGCCCGTGCGGTTGCCGACACGAAACAGATGGGTGTCCACCGCGATGGTCGGCTCGCCGAACGCGATGTTGAGCACCACGTTCGCCGTCTTGCGGCCGACGCCGGGCAGCGCTTCCAGCGCCTCGCGCGAGCGCGGCACTTGGCTGTGATGCCGCTCAATCAACTGCTCGGAGAGCGCGATGACGTTCTTGGCCTTGGTGCGATAGAGACCGATGGTCTTGATGTAGTCGCGGAGTTTCTCTTCGCCGAGCGCCACCATCTTTTCCGGCGTATCGGCCACCGGGAAGAGGTGCCGCGTCGCCTTGTTGACTCCGACGTCGGTCGCCTGCGCCGACAGCGCCACCGCCACCAGCAGCGTGTAGGGATTGAGATGTTCGAGTTCGCCCTTCGGCTCCGGATTGGCCTTGCGGAAACGGGTGAAGGCCTCGACCACCTCGGCGTGAGTCCATGGCTTGGTTTTTATCTTCTTCGCCGCCGGCTTGAGCGCTTTGGTCACGCGCGCTTTCGGAGCCGGTTTTTTGGACTGGGACGGGGTCGCCTTTTTCGCCATGATACGGGTATAGGCATGATCCCGAAACGTGGGAACCGGTTTTCGGATGAGATCATGCCAAAAGCTGATAAAGTCCTGTGATGGATGATCGCAACGCCTTTGATTCCGAGACTGCCGCGGATGCACCGCTGTTTTCCGCGCGTCTGACCCCGCACCGCTCGCTGAGCCATGGCGGATTTCTCGCGCTGATGGGATTTCTCACCGTGGTCAGCTTCGCCGCGGGCATCGCCTTCCTGATGATGGGCGCGTGGCCGGTGTTCGGCTTCTTCGGGCTCGACGTGCTGATCGTCTACTGGGCCTTCAAACAGAACTTCCGCAGCGCCAAGGCCACCGAGGACATCGTGGTGACGCCGTATGAAATCCGTGTGCGGCGCGTCAGCCATCGCGGACAGGTGATGGAATGGACGCTCAATCCGATGTGGGTCCGGCTTGCGCGCGAGGAGCACGAGGAGTTCGGCATCGAGCGGCTCTATCTCGTCTCGCGCGGGCGGCATGTCTCCGTCGGCAGTTTCCTCGGTCCCGATGAAAAGGCGAGTTTCGCCGCCGCCCTGCAGGCGGCGCTGAACGCCGCCAAGCGCGGCCCGACGCTGAACCCCATTACCTGAAGCGGAAATCGGGTGGTTGCGGCTGGATCGGCGATCTAAATCCGGATCATGATGGACACCGGACCACGGACACCGCCATGATGACCAACGCGATGAAAGACTTCTCCCTCGACGATCTGCATCTGGCGCGCCCTTCCAAACAGGGCGCGGCGCTGCGCGACTACGACTCGGTGCGGCGCGCGATCGGATTCATTTCCGAGAACTGGCGCACGCAGCCGACCATCGAGGCGATGGCAGACGCCGCGCATCTGACACCCGACGAACTGCATCATCTGTTCCGGCGCTGGGCAGGCCTGACGCCGAAGGATTTCATGCAGGCGCTGACGCTGGATCATGCCAAGCGGCTCCTGCGCGATTCCGCCAGCGTGCTCGATGCCGCTTATGATTCCGGTCTGTCAGGACCCGGCCGTCTCCATGATTTATTTGTCACCCATGAAGCAATGTCGCCGGGCGAATGGAAGAAGGGCGGTGAAGGCATGGTGCTGCGCTACGGCTTTCATCCCTCGCCGTTCGGCATGGCCGTCGTCATCGCCAGCGAGCGCGGCCTTGCGGGACTGGCATTTGCCGACGAGGGCGAGGAAATCCCCGCGCTGGCCGACATGCAGCGGCGCTGGCCGCTGGCGACTTACATCGAATCGTTCGCGGAGACCGCGCCGTTCGCCAAACGCATTTTCGATTCCACGCAATGGCGCGCGGACCAGCCGCTGCGCGTGGTCTTGATCGGCACCGATTTCGAGGTGCGGGTGTGGGAGACGCTGCTCAGGATTCCGATGGGCCGCGCTTCGACCTATTCGGATGTCGCGTGCAAGATCAATTCC